>Ga0209635_10000171_pt1 | contig 40745 bp, 42 predicted proteins | sample DeeMarSWOR230_32_FD_187463 | JGI IMG/M metagenome (GOLD analysis project Ga0209635, IMG submission 187463) | Marine sediment microbial communities from White Oak River estuary, North Carolina - WOR-2-30_32 (SPAdes) (version 2) | ecosystem: Environmental > Aquatic > Marine > Intertidal zone >...
CGTTCTAAGCCTAAGCGGGTTGTCACGGATAATTATCGGATGAGTCATGGCGTGACGTTGGCTAAGGAGATAAGTAGGCGTTTGGGGATTCCTGCGGTGGCGATGCCGAGAAAGCGTGGCGCATAGTTAAGCTACAGCCAGTATATTGAATATTGCGACATAAGATTTATCTTAATGTTAACCTATATTTTTGCGTAAGGGTTCGGAATCCAGATCCGAATTTGACGACGAGAGCGCACAGCAATGGCAACCCCACTCCAGCCAGAATTCTTCCTACTGCTGGGCATAGACCTTTTCCTAGCGACAAGCCTACTGTCATGCCTGCTGGACAAACACGTTCCATGGCAACTCCCATACCTGTACCAAGTCGCGTCGCTTGCTGGTTTCGGACAACTAATCGTAGCCAAAGAGTTCATGGCGATGTTCGACGGTTACATGCGCTTCTGGTTCAGCGTCCTCTACCTCGTCATAGCCTTAGCAAACATCGTAGCAATCAACGTGTATCTCGGCGTAATCAAGAAAATGCTCAACTATGCAAAAGCCTTCATGCTCACGGTTTCATTCCCCTCTTTCGCGGTAGCCGCGTTCTTCCTCACAAGCTACTCCGCTGGTGCGTCGCATCCGATAGCAGTGTTTCCGCAAATCTCGTGGGAAGCCACCTTCATCGGCATAGTCGCCTTCGACACCTTCGTAATTGGATTCGGCACCTACCTGTTCTTCAAACCAAAATGGTTGTACATAGTCCTCGGCTCAGGCGCAGCAATAACAGGCGCAGCAATCTACGCACTCTATAATCCTTCATCGGGCACTGGAGTCTTCGTAACTTCAGCCATAGCCCTCGCAATATCCTGCATGCTGGTTCTAGCCGTAAGCCTGTACATCCTTGTGCGAATATGGAAAGAAACCCTTAGAGAAAAAAACAGAAAACGGAGGTGAAACAACAAAATGAATGCGAAATATAAGAAAAGCCTAAAAATAGTGACATTGCTAATAACCGCATTACTAATAGCAACAGCAAGTGCTCAAATATACAACTACATGTACATACAAGGAACTGGGCAGATTACGAGTACTGGGCTACGCTGGGAGTTGGGAACAGATGCACCAGGAACAGCTGGTGTAAGCGGTCCAACGGCGACTGTGCCAATGACTACCAACGAAGGAAACCCGAGAAATTATTCAGACTGCCTCCATTTGGTAAATCTCGATGGTTCTGCCACACACGATTTCAATCTCACTGTTACTTCGAGCACAGGTGACGCAGCGGAATTTCAGGAGTTTAACTTGGTGCTATTCGATACGACAAATGCAGAGGTTGCGGTTTTGGACCTGTTAACTCAGGACGATTATACCAGTACCTTAACTATCGGAGTTTCAGAGACATGGCGGGTCTTATTTGAGCTTATCCCTGTAGCTAGCCCTACACCTGATTCAACAGTAACCTTTGAAGTGACATTGATCTATGAATAAGCTTGCCTATATCCTTCCTTTTTTCTTCAATTTTTAGACTATAGTCTTTTCGACAAACTGCTCTATAATTGTTTCACCCACATATTCCAAAAGAGTTTTTTGCTTATCTCTGTTCTTCAAATAAAATTTCAAGCAGCAATAGAAATTGATTGCACAGTTTAAAACGTGATGATGATATATCTAAAATTTGAAGACAAGGGCAGAGCCTATTGTTGCGTTACCAGTTATGTTCATCCAATTGTACACAGCGGCGACTACAATGCCCACAAAAAATAATATAGCAAAAAAGGATAACAAAAATAGTATCTTTCTTCGGTTTTTCTTCATAATTTCCTTGATTAATTTCCAATTCCTCGTAATTATGGTGAATGAACTCAATTTAGTGGCGTCCTTATACGCCTTTCATGTCTGCCTTCTAAAATATTATGAATTTCTAATTCTGATTTTGATTCAAACCAAGTTCTAAAATGCCAAAAAGTATCTGAATCCAAAACTTCAAGTTATATAAGCCATTAAGGTTTAAAAAGGAAGACGTTTGAAATACTTCTGTCATATTAAAATTAGTGGCAGATGGGCGTGGAATATGAGTAAATCATCTTCAATTTCGGGTTTTTACAAGCTCGCTCCCAAGCAACGCTTGGCAATCGTCAAAGATTTTGCTGGTTTATCGGATGAGGAGTGTGATTTGTTGCAGAACACGGGTTCTCTACCCTTAGAAGCGGCTGATCGCATGATAGAAAACGTGGTAGGCGCCTTCCCCCTCCCGCTGGGCATAGGCGTCAACTTCCTCATTAACAACCGCGATTACCTTATTCCCATGGCTATTGAGGAGCCATCTGTGGTTGCGGCAGCAAGCTATGCAGCCAAGATGGTGCGTGAAGGCGGAGGCTTCCACACCAGCAGCACACCGCCGGTCATGATCGGGCAAATCCAAGCTGTTGACATAAACGACCCTGCCGCCGCAAAACTGCGCGTTTTAGAAGCAAAAGCGGAAATCCTCAAAAAAGCCAACGATCAGGACCCAGTGTTGGCGTCTGTGGGCGGCGGAGCAAAAGACCTAGACGCCAAAGTAATCCACACCGCAGTCGGGTCCATGCTGATAACGGAATTGCACGTAGACTGCCGTGACGCTATGGGTGCAAACGCGGTTAACACCATGGCTGAGGCCGTAGCGCCCATGATAGAGCGCATTACAGGCGGTCGCGTTTACCTGCGGATAATCAGCAATCTAGCCACAAAACGATTGGCAAAAGCTTGGTGCACAGTGCCCAAAGAAGCCCTAGGCGGCGAAGAAGTGGTGGACGGCATAGTTAACGCTTCCGCCTTTGCAGCCGCAGACCCGTACCGCGCAGCCACGCACAACAAAGGCGCAATGAACGGCATAATAGCCGTTATTCTCGCCACGGGCAACGACCACCGCGCCATTGAGGCGGGAGCTCACGCCTACGCCGCGATAAAGGGCCAGTACACTTCGCTGTCCGTGTGGGAGAAAAACGAAAATGGCGACCTGAAGGGCGAGATTGAATTGCCCATGGCTGTGGGTCTAATAGGCGGCGCGGTGCGAACTCATCCAATAGCAAAAATCGCCCTGAAAATCCTAGGCGTAAAAACAGCCAACGAATTCGCCGAAGTCCTAGCAGCCGTGGGCTTAGCCCAGAACCTCGCAGCGTTACGCGCACTAGCACACGAGGGCATTCAGCGCGGTCACATGTCGCTCCACGCCCGAAACATTGCTGTGGCAGCCGGCGCCAAAGAAGAGCTGATTGACTTGGTGGCTGAGAGGATGGTTAAGGAACGGAAAATCCGTATGGACCGAGCCAAAGAGCTGATTAAGGAACTGAGTTCAGCTGAAAAATAGGTTAGCTGATGCCGAGTTTTCTTAAAGTTTTTTGGCTCGTTGCAGGGATTTGCATAGTTCGCAAAGGGATTCACTGAATTCTTCTGCGCTTATATTCATTGTTGCTATGCGTTTTGCTACTTTTGTCGCGGCTTTTTGAACTAATGGCGCGATCTCGTCGTAATTTGGAATGCCTTTATGGCCACGTTTGGAGGTCATGTACTGGCTTACGGCAGCTTGGGTTGTGCCAAGTTTTTTGGCTGCTTGTACTTGCGTGTAATTGTATTTCTCAATCAGTTCTTTTGCGACAAAGGACCGATAAAGTGGCAAAATGTGACGAGCAACGCTTTCACATGAAGTTGACATGTTGATTCCCTAATGGGGGAATATATAACACACTTATATTTAAGTCATTTTTGAAGCCAAATCTGCGTTTTGCTGGAAATTCAGAGGATTCTCAGCAGATCTGCCTTGGTAATTATTCCTACTACTGTGCCTTTTTTCGTCACCAACACAGCGGAATAAACCTGCAGAAGGCTTGAGATTAGAGATAATGGAGCGTCTTCATCCACTTGAGGGAAAGCTTCCTCCATCACTTCCTCGGTAGGTAATTTAGAAATTTGAGCCAAATCTTTACCAGCCAAAATTTGACTTAAAATAGCTTTTTCAGAAATACTGCCGACGGGGTGTGTTCCATCAAAAACAGGAAGTTGGGAGTAGCCATGGCGTTTCATCAACTGCACAACCTTGGAGACGGGTTCACTTTTCTGGATGCCGACGATTTTGTTGTGGAGCACTTTTCCCGCTTGAACTTTTGACTTGACTTCTAATCGTTCAAGCACCTCGAATATTGTCTTTACTTTTGTGTAGGAAGAATCAATTTTTCCAGATTCCAATTTTGCGATTAGAGATTGGCTTACGCCAGCTAATCTAGCCAGTTCAGCCTGTTTTAAGCCTAGCATACGCCTCTTCTGGGCGATTTCTTCGAGTGGTGGAAACATACGTTAGTAATATTGACAAGGATTAATATTCCTTTTGGAATAAAACGCGCAAAAACACATATAACGCTGTTATTCAATGATGATGCCTAACTAAAAGAAACAGAGGCGCATCAAAAAGATGTCTAAACAAAAACTGGACACGCTAGCCGTGCACGCTGGACAAGAAAACCCCGATCCAGCGACAAGAGCTAGGGCGGTCCCAATATATCAAACCACCTCCTACGTCTTCGAAAGCACAGGACACGCAGCAAACCTGTTTGCCCTGAAAGAAATAGGCAACATTTACACTAGGATGATGAATCCTACAACTGACGTTTTCGAAAAGCGTGTTGCTGCCATCGAAGGTGGCACTGGTGCCTTAGCCGTGGCTTCGGGTCAAGCAGCCGAAACATTGGCGTTGCTAACGATAACACAGGTAGGCGACGAGATCGTGGCGGCTAACAACCTCTACGGCGGAACCTATCAGCTTTTTCACTACACATTCCCCAAACTGGGCAGAAAAGTAAATTTTGTTGATTCCACAAAGCCCAGCGAGTTCAAAAAGGCAATTAATGAGAAAACAAGAGCGGTCTACGCGGAAACTATCGGAAATCCCAAGTTGGATGTGCCTGACTTCGAAGCCATTGCAGAAATAGCCCATAACTCAGGAATCCCCTTTGTTGTGGATAACACCGTTGGCGTAGGCCTAGTCCGCCCAATCGATTACGGCGCAGACATAACCGTCCTTTCAGCTACAAAGTACATAGGCGGACACGGCACATCCATAGGTGGAGTGATCGTGGATTCTGGAAAATTCAAATGGAACAACGGAAAATTCCCTGAATTCACCGAACCCGACAAGAGCTATCACGGAGTCAAATACTGGGACGCATTCGGAGATTTCCCAGGTTTAGGAAATGTGGCGTTCATTTTCAAAGTTCGAGTGCAACTGCTACGCGATTTAGGTTCAGCTTTAAGCCCCTTCAACGCTTTCCTGTTCCTCCAAGGATTAGAAACACTGCCTTTGAGACAGCGGAAACATTCAGAAAACGCCCTGAAAGTCGCCAAATTCCTAGAAGGGCATCCGTTGGTCAGCTGGGTTAACTATCCAGGATTAGAAGCGCATCCAAGCCACAAGTTAGCAACCAAGTACCTGAAAGGAAACTACGGCGGTCTTTTAGGCTTCGGCATAAAAGGCGGACTAGAAGCAGGAAAGAAATTCATCGAATCAGTCAAACTGCTTTCGCATCTTGCCAACATAGGCGACGCAAAAACCCTCGTAATACATCCTGCCTCGACAACACACCAGCAACTGACCCGAGAAGAACAGGCAGAAACAGGCGTCACAGAGGATTACGTAAGAATCTCAATCGGCATAGAAGACCCCGAAGACATAATCAAAGATATAGACCAAGCCCTGCAGGCTTCGGCAAAAAGGTGAAGTGAAAACAGCGCCCAAGCACCCACGTAGCGGCACACAGCCCAATTTTTTAGGGAGGCGAAAAAAATAGCAATCCTCGATTATTCATTGCAAAACACTGAAACAAGGTATTTCACCTTTGCACACCCACCAGACGAGTTAACTCTTGAGTCAGGCGAGAAACTCGGTCCGATAACGCTAGCTTACGAGACTTACGGAGAACTCAACAGGCAAAAATCAAACGCAGTTCTCGTTCTCCATGCACTTTCTGGTGATGCACACGCCGCAGGATTCCATAAAGGGGAAGCCACTGCGGGATGGTGGGACAACCTCATTGGTCCCGGCAAGGGCTTAGACACGGACAAGTACTTCGTGATTTGTTCCAACGTAATCGGAGGCTGCAAGGGCTCAACAGGACCTTCCTCAATAAACCCTGTGACTGGGCAACCTTATGGTCTTGATTTTCCAATAATAACCATATGCGACATGGTGAACGCGCAAAAACGCTTGATTGACCATTTAGAAATAGAAAAACTCTTGACGGTCATCGGCGGCTCAATGGGTGGAATGGAAGCGCTACAGTGGATGGTCGCTTATCCAGACAGAATTCGCTCAGCCATTCCCATTGCCACCACAATGAAGCATACGCCCCAGCAGATTGCCTTCAACGAGGTTGGTAGGCAAGCGATAATGGCGGATCCTAACTGGAAAAAAGGGCGCTACTACGGCTCTGCTAAGCCAGCCAAAGGTTTAGCTGTGGCACGAATGATAGGGCACATAACGTACATGAGCGATGTTTCGATGGCGGAGAAATTCGGCAGGCGCTTCAGAGCAGACAGAGAACCGTACAAGTTTGGAGCAGAATTTGAGGTTGAGGGATACTTGCGGTATCGCGGGGACAACTTTGTCAAACGCTTCGACGCTAACTCTTACCTGTACATAACGAAAGCCATAGACTACTTTAACATCCTGAACGGAAAACGCTTAGCTGACATCTTCAAGGGCTTAAAGGCTAAGGTGCTTGTGATAGCTTTCAAGTCGGATTGGCTTTATCCGGCTTATCAGTCGCAGGAAATCGTGAAAGCCTGCAAGCTCGCCGGGATTGACACCACTTACTGTGAAATAAATTCCACTTATGGTCATGACGCGTTTCTCTTGGAAATCGAGGAAGAGGCACATCTCATCAAGCATTTTCTGAACACGGTTTCAAACGGAAACAGGAATGGAGCGTGAAAAATCTGAGCCAGCTACCAACCAAAATTGAACATCAAGTCATTATGGACTGGGTTGAGCGAGGCGCGTCTGTGCTGGACCTTGGCTGCGGTGACGGAGAGCTCTTAGAGCGGCTCATCGAGGAAAAGCAGGTGCGCGCCCAAGGCATAGAAATCAGCGAGCAAGCAATTCACCATTGCGTTGCCCGAGGCTTGAGCGTGTTTCAAGAAGACATTGACACGGGCTTGTCCGAATATGGGGATAAATCATTTGATTATGTGGTGTTGAACCAGACTTTCCAGCAGGTTAAGAAGCCTGATTTTGTTTTGAAAGAGGCGTTGAGAGTGGGCAAGAAAACCATAGTTGGATTCCCAAACTTCCTGTACATCTCCGCTAGGCTTCAAATGTTCTTAGGAGGAAAAGTACCCGTTACGCCTTCGCTGCCGTACGAGTGGTACGACACGCCGAACCTTCATTTCTTAAGCATAGCAGACTTCAAAGAATACTGCAGAAAAAGAGAGATTCAAATTGAACGCTCAGCTTTCGTTGCAAAAAACAGGAGAATCAAGCTCTTTCCAAACCTGCTCGCTGAAACAGGACTCTTCCTACTCTCCAAATAGCCGACTTACTTGACACTTATTTAGGTACAAGCACGTATTTGTTAACGCAGAACACTTGATTCACTTAGGGTTTCAGCCTTTATATAAGGGGGCTATAGTCTTTTCCGAGCACTAGAGCGCCCAGAAGCCTATGGTAAGGTTAAATAGAGTTTACAGAATAAAGCATAGAAACTAAACAGTCCGCATTAGTGTGTAAAGAGGGAAAACAGAAAGTGAAAATTGTTCTAGGTCCTGCTTCACAGGAGTTAGGCGAAAAAATATCACAATTAACCAGCATACCCATCGTGCCTGTTGCGTCTAAAATGTTTCCTGACGGAGAAAGCTACATTCGCATAGAAGGCAACATGCAAGACGAGCACGTGGCGATTGTGCAGACTACATGCGCTCCACAGGACAGCAGGCTCATGCAACTCGCGTTCATGGCAGCCGCAGCGAAAAGGAACAAAGCGCGAAAGGTGACAGCCGTTGTGCCGTATCTTGCGTATGCACGTCAAGACAAGAGTTTCCTGCCTGGCGAAAATGTAAGCATCGAAACCGTGGCTCACATGCTAAAAGCAGCAGGAGTTGACGCTTTAGTCACGGTGAACATTCACGCCGAAAGCGCGCTGAAAAAGTTTCCGTTTCCAGCCAAAACCCTAAGCGCAATCCCATTACTTGCAGAATATTTCACCAAAAAAGGCATAAAGAAAGCGTTCGCCTTGGCACCCGACAAAGGTGCCATGTACATCGCAGAACAAGCCCAAAGCGTCCTACAAGGCGAAGCTGGTCACCTCGAAAAACAACGTGACCGCTACACGGGACAAACAAGCCAAACGGGCAAAGGCTTAAACGTGAAAGGGCAAACGGTCATAATCTTCGACGACATCATCAGCACAGGCGGCACAATCGTCGGAGCAGCAAAAATCCTACGAGAACTCGGCGTGGCACATGTTTACACCGCCTGCGTCCACGGACTCCTAATCGGCGACGCGGAAAAACGCATCCTCGACGCTGGCGTAGAAGAAATTGTCTCCACTGACAGCGTTCCCAGCCACGTCAGCAAAGTCTCACTCGCACCGTTAATCGCCAAGGCTTTGAAGGCGCTGAAAAGTGGCTAAACTCTTCTTTCTGCTTTCAGGCGAAAACGAAACCCTGCCAGCCGCCGAATTAACCGCCATACTTGAAGCAGAAAGCTTTTCTTTTAAGCTTAAGGAAAAACTCGACCAACTCGTGAGGCTCGACTTAGACCAGACTAGTATACAAGCCGTTCACCGCAGGTCAGCATACACCATGACAAGCGCTCTTGAACTGTTTGCGTGCCAAGCAGAAGAAGCCACAATCATGAAAACGGCTGAAAACACAGACTTCAAAGCCGTCCTAAACGCTGGAGAAAGCTTCGCCGTACGCATAAAACGCATAAAAGAACACGCGCCACAAGTCAGCACCGTGCCGCTTGAAGCAAAACTCGGCAAACACATACTCCACAACACATCAAAGACAAAAGTCAACCTGAAAAAACCCGACAAAACATTCTTCGGAGTCCTGACCAATGACCGCCTAGTTTTCGGCATTAAACTCACCGAAATTAAACCTAAAACTTTCTCTGAACGGCGCCCGAGAAAAAAACCCTTTTTCCACCCCTCAGCCATGCCCTCAAAATTGGCGCGGTGCATGGTCAACCTGGCACGCGCAAAGTCTGGCGAGTTGGTGTTAGATCCCTTCTGTGGCACTGGAAGCGTAATGGTTGAAGCGGCATTAATCGGCTGCCGCGTTTTGGGTTTTGATGTTCAACGGCGCATGGCAGTTGGATGCCGAAAAAACCTTGAGCACTTCAGCGTAGAACCAGAAGGCTTAGTGATTGCTGATGCCCGAAAACTGCCCCTAACACAAATCAACTGTCTAGTCACTGATCCGCCCTATGGAAGGTCAGCAACAACTATGAAGTCTACTACCAAGCAGATTGTTGAAGGCGTTCTCGGTTCAGCGCGTTCGTTGCTGCGCGAAGGGCAACGGATTTGTATAGCTTCGCCGAAAACATTAAACATCGCGCGAATAGGCGCGGAACTGGGCTATAGGCATTTGGAGTCCCATTTCGCATATGTTCACAGGACTCTGACACGAGAGATAGCCGTGTTCGAAACAATGTAAGGTGTAAAATGATATGAGTATGCGCATAATCTTCTTGGGAACCGCCGGCAGCGTTCCAACTACGGAAAGAAGTTTGCCAGCCGTGCTCATAAAACGCCAAAACGAACAGGTAATGTTCGACTGCGGTGAAGGCGTCCAAAGACAGATGATAAAAGCCAAGGCGGGTTTCCACAAAAAAACGAAAATATTCGTTTCCCACATGCACGGCGACCACGTTCTGGGTCTGCCTGGGCTACTGCAGACCATGGCTTTGATGGACAGGCAAAAGAAAATTGAGATTTACGGGCCAGAAGGCATAAAACAATTTTTAGAATGCGTTAGAGAAACCTTGCAGTTCGGTTTGACATTTCCAGTTGAAATCCACGAAATTTACGATGCTGGCGTCATATGCGAAGAAAAGGACTACATTGTTGAAGCCGCAAAGTCAAACCATGTGGTTACGAGTTTGGCATACGCGTTTGTGGAAAAACCTCGACCAGGAAAATTCTATCCTGAAAAAGCCAGAGCCTTAGGCGTTCCTGAAGGCGAGTTGTGGTCAAGGCTTCAACATGGTGAAAAAATAAAACTGCCAAACGGACGAGTCATAAGCCCTGACGATGTGATGGGTTCGCTGAGGCAGGGGCGAAAAATCGTTTACACAGGCGATACGAGACCTTTCACGGCGTTTACAAAATTCGCAGCTAACGCGGACTTGGTCATTCACGAAGCCACTTTTGACGACGCTTTGGCTGAAAAAGCTGCAGAAGACGGTCATTCAACGCCGAGTCAAGCGGCTGAAGCAGCCATGAAAGCTAAAGTGAAGAAGTTAGTTTTAATGCATATCAGCGCCAGATACCCTGACGTACGTATCCTTTTGGAACAGGCACAAAAGTTTTTCAAAAACACGCTGGTAGCTGAAGATTTCATGGAGTTGGAGTTGCCGCTTCTCGACAGTTAAGCCAGCAGCTGCCGTAGTTTTTGTAGGCTCTCTTCCACATGTTCCGTAGACTCGACAATTACGGTTTTGTCGTAGGCTATTTCGCGCAGGGTTTCTGCGAAACGTTGCCAGTTAATCTTGCCGTAGCCTACTCCTAAGTGCTGGTCGTGTTCTCCCATGTTGTCGCTAACGTGCATGTGCACAATTTTGTCTGGTAGCTTTCTCAAGAAAGATTCGGTTTGTCCTTCAAGGTTTGCGTGTCCAACGTCTAAAACAATGCCTACGTCGTTTAGACCAGTTTCTTTGTAGAACTTTTGGAAGTCTTCTGGTTGTTTCATGAGGAAACCGTATTTTTCAGGCAGGTTTTCTATGGCTATGTTTAAGCCGTACTCTTCTGCGGTTTTATGCAGTTCGCGTATGCCTTCGATGTTTTGTTTCCAGTCTTCGCCTGGATAGAACATGCTGATGCCTGTTTTGGCGCCTGGATGGAAAATCCAGAGTTGAGCGTTTAGGGTGTTGGCGTATGCCATGGACTGGCGCAGTCGCTTTAGGCTTGCGTTTAGTATGGGTTTTGATGGTGAAGCTATGTTTATGTCTGCAAAGGGCGCGTGCACCGTATATTTTATGCTGTGTAACTTTCCAGCTTCCTTCAGCGTTGAGACTCTTTTTTTGTCTAACGTGTGAAGACCGTCATCAATCACTTCAACGTATGGTGTTTTAACAGTAGCTAAGTGCTGCACCATCTTGTTGAAGGGTTTTCCTAAGCAATAGAGCATTGAAAGACCAATTTTGATGCGTGGCATGCCAATTTACTCCACCGCGTAACTTTAAAGCATTTCTAAGCTGTATTGAGTTTGAAAGTTAAACTTAAAATCACAATTTCTAAAACAATGCTTAAACATAATTAAAATGAATAAATGCAATTAGGATTTTAGTGTCAAAACCTTTTTAAAAAACTGTTGTTGCTCCTTGGTTAACTATCGCGTGTAAAAAAAGGGACCCAGAAATTGGACGAATTCGATGAGACGTTGCTAAGCGCTATAGATGAGATACTTCAATACACCCTAGGCGACGTTTGCACACAAATTATTTATGGTTATCTAGAACGCAGTTCTTTTCCAAAGTCTGAAATCCCCAATAATTTGGATAGATTCTCCGAAGAACTCAGAAGACTGTTGGGTTCAGGGAGGGGGCAGATTCTTGGTTCAGCTCCAATTTTGGAGGAGGCAATTGTTGAAAGGTTATGCTCCAAACTTGGAATGAAATTGGAGGGGAGATTACCCGTCGCATTTTCAATATTTATCCGCAAGCTGAAAGAAGATTACTACGCAAAAGGAAAATAGACTTTCCCAGCAATCGAACCCACAGCTAAGCCAGAAGAAGCAAAAATGCAACAACGAACTCGATTGCTTCAAGGAAAACTGAACCGCCGCACCTGAAGGGGTGGCACAAAAGCCAACTTGCTAGTTGTTTTGGATTGTGTTTGGCGAGTTCCTAAGGCGAGTTCTGCGAACTCTCTCAAGGTCTGATGGTTAAACTCCTATGTTGGGCTTCCATACCTGAGCCCCGAGCACAGGGCATCCGCATAGATGAACAGTTGTCTTCCGCCGTAATTGAATGCGGCTTGGCGTGCTTGTCCATACTTTGGTTCCGACAGCACCTTGAAGGGCCACAGTTTGCACGCGGTGGGTTTCATGTTTTGAAGCCCGCAATAGCACGTGTTCCCAAAGTGACATAGAAACGAGCAGGCACCGTCGTCGGCTCTTTTGATGTATAAATGGCTTAAGCCTGCAACAGTTTTTTCTACACCAAACGTTTTGACGATTCTGAGCCATTCGGGAAAGCCCAAAACGACGCTATAAAGTTTGCAGCAGTAGCCACACGCTATACATTTCCAGTCTGCAATATTCTGCCAAGGAACAAACCGCATTATGGACACATGTAAAAAACAAGATAGGGCAAATTAAAAATCTTTTTCGGGCAAACCAAGACACTATGGCTTCTCGTAAAGGTAAATCGTGTGTGAAGGATAACCTAGCTTCGGGTTTTCGCAGAAGTTCTCCACCTTTACGGGTTTCCACCCTACAATTTCGTAGTCATGGGAAACCACGCGTACACCCTTTTTAAGTTCAGTTTCCAGCTTCGGCCTGATTTTCTCGTTCGCACTCGTTGTCAAGTACAGAAAAACCACATCGGCTGAGGTTAAATTCACAGAAAACATGTCGCCATTCACTATTGTCACTCTATCTGTGAGACCGCTACTGTGGATGGTGCTTAATGCTTTTTTAGCTAAATCTTCTCTTAATTCGACACCTACCGCTCTAGCGCCGAAAGCCTTCGCAGCCATTATAACTGTTCTGCCATCTCCCGCTCCCAAGTCAAATAAGACTTCGCCAGCCTTCAGGTCAGCCAATCTGAGCATATGCTGAATCACTGGAAGAGGACTGGGAACGTAAGGGGCGATGAACATTTCACAGGTCTCCGCTTTGGTTTAAAAGACTATTGCACTTAAAGGTTTTACGCATTTCCTTATGACACATAGGCGTCTTTCTTCGGCGTCGGCCTTTTGGCTTCGCCGCATTTAACGCAACTTTGAGCACACACTTCCAAGTACTTTTCTTCGTCCTTGGAGCCTATGGCATCAGCGGCTTTTCGACAGAGTTCGCTGGGCTCAGAGCAGCCTTCTTCTCTGCAAAGCTTTGATATGTAAAGGCAGACCTCCTGCACATCTTTGGGTTCCAAAACCGCTCTGTTTGTACGCACTAGAAGGCATAGTTCTCTCGCCATGACACATGTTTTAACGTATTTGATGCGGTTAAGAACCTCGGCGCGGAGCTTTTTTCGGCTTATTTCCACTCTTCTGGGTCTCCTATAGTTGCTATAAGTGCTTATGCACAATAAGGCAACTTTCCGCTTAAATAGTTGTTGTTAACTCAGCCTAAACCTTAGCGATTAAGCACAGGAGGAGAAAAACTGCTTGCATGATAAGCTACTTGCTGCGTGATTTCCTACCTGAATCGTTTGCTTAGTGCCTTGCGTTCCGCTTCAAGAACCAACTCATAAAACCTATCCGTAAGCTTAGGTTCCTTTTCAAGGACATTTGCAACATCTGATGACCGAACCTTGCGGGCGCTCAAAGCCACAGCAGCCACTTTGCCATATTTCGCCATCAACTGCGCAGTTTGCAGAGCATGCGTCTGCAGCTTTTCTTCAGCTTTAGCCAGTCTTTGACCCTTCTTTTCAACCAAAGGAAGCGCCCTTTCTTCATCCACCTTCAAAAACCCAATAACTTGAGCCCCGCACCGTGGACATTTAGGTCGGTCAGGCAAGTCCTTGATGCGAATCATCTCCATGTAGTCCCAGCAATTTGTGCACACGAAGTTGCCAGTCTCGTTCAGCAACCTCGCCTTGGCTGATTCTACAAGAACGGCACGCATTCGTTCTGGAGGAATAAGGTCTGTTTTCATGCTTACTCTTTCGATGCCCACCCTCGCGACTGGAGTTGCGTTACCGCCAGTCTCCAGCGCTTGCAGTCTGATTTCGCCGTCTCGAATTCTGCCTAGAACATGGACAAGCCCGTCCACATCAAGATCTTTCGTGAAAACTTCCTTCAAACCTTCCTCGTAGATGGGCGTATTCTCGAAACTTGTTATCAGCTTCTGGAGACTTACGCTGCTGAAGTCTGCCCATTTTTTCAAAGCTCCAAAACGGCGAGCCACGTGGATTATGCGTCGCTTGAAGAGACCTGTTTTCACTGTTGACCTCGTTAGCGTGTCTTTAACTGATTTCTCAGTCATTGCGCTCAATTCATCAAAAACTTCGAGGACGCGAGCTACGTTGGCTGCGCCCATTGTTTGCACGAAGATACGGTAGGGATCATGCTGCACCACTATACCGTGTCCAAGTTTCTCTGAGAGGACCTGCCCAAGCAACTGAGCCAAAGCTCTGTTCGTAAGGGAACCGAAGTTGGCGTGGATTATAACGAAATCTTCCCAATCTTCGATTACTATTCGTTTCTCTGTGGGAACCGCCAAGCCCGCATTAACTTGCTCTATCGTCTCCGCTAATGCGCGCATTATGGTGTCCTTGTCAGCCGGATACTGTTGACTGAGCAACTCGCTGGTTTCTTCTGGCGAAAGCCCGCTTCTCATTTTCTCTTCAACGAAACCTCTTATCGAAGCCACTTCCTGCGCTATTTGGAAGGGCACTGGAATTTCTTCGCCTATCCAGCTTGGAATGGCGCCTGTCGGATCGTCAACTGGCTTCACGTAAACCTTGTCTTCAGTGGTGTGTATTATCTGCCACGGACTGCCTCTGATGATGAATTTGGTTCCAGCTTTGCCGTACTCCGCCATAAACGCTTCGTCAAGCACTCCAATCGAAGAGTCACTTGAATCGTCAATTACGAGAAACTGTTTCTCTACAGGAATCATGGACAAATTATCGAAATAGTATTCAAAAAGCGCCTTGGTTCGCGAAGGCTTCAAAACCACTTGGTCCTCAAAAGATACCCAAGCTAAACGCGGAAAACGCTGATGCATGTACTTGAGCGCTTTTTCAACATCTTCCATGGTCATGTTTTGATAGGGATAAGCGTTTTGCGCCACCTGCAAAATGTCGTTAAAGGCTAATCGCCTGTTCTTAAGCAGTAATCCCGCTATTTGATGCGTCAGCGCATCATAAGGTTTAGGTGGAACTTCAACAGGCTCCAAATCTTCCTTTAACGCTCTTCTTGCAATCGCCAAAGCCTCTAACGTGTCGTCGGAATCCATTCCAATAATCACGCCTTCCGCCACGCGACCGATTCTGTGACCTGCTCTTCCCACTCGTTGAATAAGCCTTGTAACCTGCCTAGGACTCATGTACTGAATGACCAAGTCAATGCGACCTACGTCTATGCCTAGTTCGAGGCTGCTGGTAGCGATAAGCCCCTTAAGCGCGCCTCTTTTCAGTCCTGTTTCCGCCGCTATGCGCGATGGCTTAGCGAGGGATCCGTGGTGAATGGATACTGGAAAATCTATGTCCCACACTTTGAATCTGCTTGCCAACACTTCCGAGACCGCTCGGGTGTTCGTGAACAAAAGCACGGATTTGTGTTTGCTCATGTAAGCGCGGATTACCCTTAATCGGGCAGCTACTTCTGGGTGAGTGTAGAGTTTTCCTGCAAGTCTCGCGTCTTCCTCTGTGGGTTGCGGAAAGATTACTTGTAGCCGCATAATTTTGGCGACAGGCACGCGGGTGATTTCAACGCTTCGGTTGTTGCCTACGAGGAACTGGGCCACTTTTTCGGGGCTACCAATGGTGGCGGATAACCCTATCATTTGAAAGTCTTTACCGATCAGGTTTCTGACGCGTTCCAAAGCCAGAGACAGCTGGCTTCCACGTTTGCTGTCTGCCAGTTCATGCACTTCGTCAATTATCACCCACCGCAGGCTTTGCAGGTGCTGCCGCAACAGCCACCCAGACAGCACGGCTTGCAACGTTTCGGGCGTGGTTATGAGAATGTCAGGTGGGCTTCTTGACTGGCGCGTTCTCTCTTTCGTGTCGGTATCGCCGTGCCTAACCGCCAGTTTTATGTCCAAGTTGTTGCACCACCACTCAAGCCTTTCCAGCAAATCGCGGTTTAAAGCCCGCAACGGCGTAATGTACAGAACTTTTATGCCAGGTGTTTTCGGCTGCTGAAGCAGCATACTGAGCACTGGGAGAAACGCTGCTTCAGTCTTTCCTGTTGCCGTGGGCGAAATTAAAAGGACGTTTTTGCCTTCGAGAATTTTAGGAATTGTTTTCTCTTGAGGTTCGGTGGGTTCAGGGAATCCTTTTTGTTCAACGAGCCTTCGAACTGGCTTCACAAGCATCTCAAAAACGCTTTCAGAAGATTCCTGCAAATTCGGTTAAACCTCAAGCGGCGAGAACATTAGCGGAGAATCAACGGTAAAAACGTTTTGGCACGCTTAGCTAATTCGGTTATTCTCTTTTGAGGTAAACGGCGGATATGTGGTTGCAACAAAAACCTCTTTAAAACTGAAGCACACAATAGTACAAACATATGAGGAGTCAAGTTATGCCCATCGACAAAACACCTGAAAAAAACGCGATTCTCTTCGTATGGTTTAACCATTACGCCGGAGTACTCATCAAAACCCCTTCAAAAACGCTTGTTATAGACCCAGTGGACATAAGAGCACGCAGTTTCCCCAATGTAGACGCCGTTTTAATAACCCATGAACACTACGACCACCTAGACCAGCGTCTAATCGCGGAAATTCAAAAAGCCACAAACTGCACAATCATAGCGGACCCTGCCTCCGCACAACGCCTACAACACGTCATTCCCCCAAAGAAACTGCAAGAAATCTGCCCTGGTGAAGAAGTCAAAGTCGGTGAGGTCTCCGTGAAAGCAGAAAAATGTAATCACCCTGCAGCTGCACCAGTAACCTACATAATCACAAGTGAAGACGGCGTCAAAGTCTTCCACACCGCTGACAGTTTGCCTTTCCCTGAGCTTGCCGCCATCGGCGAACGAGAAAAATTTGATGTTGTCTTCTGCACCGTGGGAATCGCTCCAGGCACATCGCCAGAAACAGGCTTCGAAATCGCAAGATTAACAAAGCCCCAAGTAGCCGTGCCATACCACGCAAACTCAGCAGCCTACCAACACAAGTTCGCTGAAATTCTCAAGAAAGAACTGCCGAGAACCGCATGCTTGATTCCTGAACTCAACAAGATTTATCAAGTTTCAAAAAGGAAGTGAAAACTTCACAGCACAAAAAAGTAACCAAAAAAAGAAAGCTGAGATGGCCAAGACCCTGCACAAAATAGACGCTTTAAAATTCGGTGTCTTCAAACTTACAAGCGGGAAAGCCAGTCCTTACTACATAGACCTTAGAGTAGTGCCCAGTTTCCCAGATGCTTTCAGACAAATCTGCGATTTCTACGGAGAATACATCACCACTCAAGTGGGGCTTAAAAACTTCGACAGGATTGCGGGGGTTCCTCTCGCGGGCATACCCTTCGCGTCCCAAATCGCTTACAACCTGAAAAAGCCGTTTCTGTACGTGCGCAAAGGCACTCGGCGCCACGGAAGACAAAGAAGGGTGGAAGGAATTCTCGTCTCTGGAGACCGCGTTTTACTCGTTGACGATTTGGTCACCACGGGCTTAAACTTGAAAAAAGCAGCGCAAGCCATAAGAGCAGAAGGCGGAGTGGTGAAAGAAGCAGTAGCCTTCTTGGACAGAGAGGAAGGCGGAAAAGAGAAACTCGAAAAAAGTGGAATAAAAATTCACACGCTGCTCAAAATAAGCGAAGTAGCTAGCATGTTGTACGAAATAGGCGCCATTGACGAAGAAAGTCTCAAAACTATTCTGAAGCAAGTCAAAAAATGACAGAAAAAGTAAGGCAGAAAAGATTCTACCAACGGTTATTAATCGTAGAAGATTAGTTTTTTCTCTTCCAACAGTTTGTGCAGTTTTTGCACTGCGTCATAAACGTCTTGTTCTCTCTTGGCTCCGGTGCAAACGAGTTTTCCACTTGCAAACAGCAGAATTACAACTTTCGGCTCTTCCATTCGGTAGATTAACCCTGGGAACTGTTCAGGTTCATACATTGTTCTTCCAAGCGTATAGGCTGCCTTTTCCAAGTCGATCATGCCGCCTAGGCTTGCTGAAGCTACGATGTTTTGTATTTTTAACTCTGGTTTGCTGATGATTATTATGCCGCCTTTTTTCAGTTCTTTGATTACTTTCATCACGGCTCTGCGCGCTTCTTTCTCGGACTTTGCGCCTGTGCACACCATTTTTCCCGAGTTAAAAATCAGAGTCGCCGTCTTTGGTCTTTTTAGTCTGAACACGAGTCCAGGGAACTGTTCTGGACGATACTCTACACCTGGATATCCTTTCACTACTGCGTTTAAGTCGACTTTTTGGTTCAGTGTTGCAGAAGCAACGACATTTTCGATGCTTATTGTAGCTTTAACTTGTGGCATTATTTCCCCTTCTTATTTAGCTGTGACTAAACACCCCTCTTATAAAAAGAGTTTTCTTTATAAATACATCTATGATATAATGAATACACCTATATTTTTTGGTTAGTCATTTTCGTTTCCTGTAAATTTGTTTGTCGTCCATTGTGGAAACGTACTCGTAGCCTACTGCAAGTAGCTTTGTTGCTTCTTCTATTGTTTCGGCAATTTTGACATGATACTCGTCGTTTGCTTCTCCGAATAATGCTTGGTCTAGGTTAACGTAGATTTGGGTTGCGAGTATGTTTCGGTGTCCCAGCAGTTTCTGCACGTGAATTAAATCTGGTTTCTTGTGGTATTCGATTGTGCCGAACCAGTGTCTTATTAGATGAAAGTGGATTTTTGCCAGCCTTGGGTTGCCAAGCTTTTTTGCTAGTCTGCGCCTTGAATGTTTGAAGCAGTTTTGAGAGCTTTTTGTGTTGACTCCTGCGAAGATTAATTCGTTTTTCTTGGGTAGTACTTGTAGCATACCGACAAGTTTGGATGATATTTTGCATGCGCGTGGGCGTCCGTGTTTTTCTGGAGCATTTAAAGTCAGGATTCTTCGTTCAGCGTCTAGCCAAGTCCATTTAAGCCGTAGAACTTCGCCGATGCGCATTCCTGTTTCTTTGATTGTTTGCAATATAGTAGCGGTTTTTTTGCCGCATCCAGATATAAGCGCATCTATTTCTTGTTCCGTCGGTATGAACTCGGGCAGTTTTTCTTCCAGATGATATTTTGGTCTTTTCCATGTTTTGCCGATAAATTGAAGGTAAGCGTTGTATATGACAACCATGTTGTATTTGGTTCCTTGCGCAAAAGTTGCCTTAGCCAAGTATTTCTTGACATTTTCAGGTTCGTTCAATTCAGCGTTTTCACTTATTTTCTTTAGCCGATTATACCATATTCTAACAGTCTCTTCTGTTAATCCTTCGTTCTTGCAGTGCAACGCAAATTGCAGCAGTTGACCTTTTACTTTTTGGGTTTTTTCTCCCGCGATAGTCTTTGTTTCTGTCGCGGTGTCCAATTTTTTCGCCTCTTTAAAGACGCATAATTGGCGTTTATAATTTAATGTCTTGAGCTTAATGGACTTATCGCTAAAACGGTAGCCGCATGCTCGGCATAGGAAACGTTGAACCTGTTCATCTGTTGATAGATATCGTTTGCCATCCTTGAACAGTTCTTTACAGCCGCATTCGGGACACTGCAATCGCGTTAAATCTCTCCTCTCCAAAAACCAGCAGCCACCCTCAACCCGCTCCTTCCTTTCGCTGACGAATGCCTATTTAGGGCGAACAGCCTATCTACTGTTGTGTAGTGACAATGTCCAAAGGAAAATTCATGGAAAACCTGGACAAAGTGGACAGGTTGTTACGACAGATTCCAAGCGGAATAAGAGCGGTCGAAGTGGCTAAGAAACTTGGAATTAGCAGGAGCGGAGCATATGACTACCTGAACACTCTGGAGGCCAGAGGCAAAGCACGCAACGAACACGGCCTATGGTACCACACAGATCCAGTTCAAAGTGGTCCTGCACAGCGTGGCTGGTTAGGGGACACGGAATTCTATGCCGAGGTAAGCCGAATCAGAGAAGACCACGTTAATGGCCGTATTGAAAGAGCCTACAGGAGAACAAAGCTCTTGATCGAAGCGGGTAAGGTTTCGAAGGGATTGTTGGAGAAAAACCGGCAATTGCTCAGAACTCTAAGGGCGGAAGAAGAGGCGATAGCAAAGTACTCTATTGAACAGTACAATCCTGATAGGCGACGCAGAATTCTCAGATTAAAAGCTGCAATCGTAGATCAAGCTCTGAAGCATTGGAGCTAAAGAAACCTTTTCGCTTGCGACGCGTGCTTGATTTGCAAGTTCTTCCAAGTCACATTTACGGTTTGAAATGTGATTTTTTGATGGGCATCTGGCGTTTAGTGCAAGTTTTTTAGTGCTTTTGGCTAGGCAAAATCACATTATTTACCCTAAAGACCATCCTGGCTTTCTTCAATTGGAAAAGCCTATATCACATTTCAACTGAAATGTGATTTCTATCATGTCCAGAAAATTCAATCTCCCCAAATTAGGCTCATTTTGTATACATATTTAATTATCTAAAATGCGCTTGTCACGGAAAAACTGTCGAGCAGTTGTAGAAGCTTAAGCTTGAGCAAGTTTTAAAGCTAGTAGCAGACAAAAAAGCCAATGGATGAAGTTAACAGGGCGCGCCGTTATTCATAGGTGGGAAAAAGTCACTGGTTTTCCAATCGATTTATCTCGATTGCAGTTGTGTGCGATTGACCTAGAGCTTCACGCGTTAAGATTTTTTCTGGGTTTAGTCCCCAAGATCGAATTATTTGTTTCAAAGCGTCAATCTTGTTTTCTTCGGATTGCGGTCTTATGCTCATACCTGAAGACAAGTAAATACCACGCAGGTATTCGATGCCTCTCATTTTGATGTCAAAGTAGTTGCTTATTTTGTGCCCCATCATGTACTCGATGTAATCGCGGTCAACTCCTAGAAACGCCAACTGAGTTCGAAAGAATTTGCGCAAACTATGCGTTCTCAATATATATCTTCTGTCGCTTGAACTGTTATTGAGCAAGCCTGCTCTGACGTAAAGCCGATGGATGAGATCACTGATGTACGAGGAAGTCAAAGGTTTTGGTTTCTTGTTGACAGTGCTGATTAGTGGAGATTGGCTGGTTATTTGCTCTGGCGGTCTTCTTTTCCACCCTTTTCGGCGAGCTTCCATGTAAGCTTCCAAGTATTTTGATACTTCTTGGCATAGGAAAGTGTCATAGTCATGGTGCTTAGATTTGGTTATTTCCGCTTCGACGTGGACATGAATAGGAAATACGCGTCTCTCTAAGTCGCGTTTTACGTGGCGGTATTGAAGTTTTGCTAGCGTGTTTCTGCGAAATCCGCCAGTAGCTAGCACGGTAATTATGACTTTTTCTCGAAGGTCTGCTACGTCCAGTATTTTCTGCAGTTCTTCCGGCGAAGGCGCACGCTCCTCATAAAGGGCCCATTTCGAGATTGTGTAAAGCAATTTTAACTCTACGCAGTTAATGTGGAACCAGGACTGAATGTGCCCCATCATGTTGTGTACCGTGGCAGGCGCTAGGTGGTTTTTAGCTTGCAGATCAGCAGCAAAGTCGTCCAAAAGTCGCCTTGCCTTGGCTATGCCCTTGGGCACAGGAACCTCATCTTGGTCTCGGCATTCCGTCAAAAGTTTATCCGGCGAGGTGTTGAGCCATCTGCAAAAGCTGTGAACACTGTAAACATAATTACAAAGCGTCGCGTGGCTACCTGTTCTATGAATCAGCAAATGTTTAGCGAGCACCATCATTGAGTTGTTCTCGAAAGTAAATTGCGCTAGGTGTGGGTACTGCCCAACGAATGTTTCTATAATGTACCGTTGGAGGTTTTGTTCCGCCTGGTTTCGTGGTTCTGGGATTTCTAAGATGAGCGGCTTCTTGAGCGTGTATCCTAAAGAACTTTTGATTATTCTGACTTTTTTCATTTTTCCTTTCAATTTTCTTCGAGTTTTTCGCTCAATTAGTCTTCTAATAAGCAGAAATTAGATCGGAGGTTCTGGCGGGTTTTTGCAATTTTGTTCCGAGATCCTGTCGAGAGCAGAGGGGTCTGGGAGAAACTGCTGGTTTTCAGGTTGATTTTGTTCGATTGCGGTCGCTTGCGACTGCTGTAGGGCTTTGCGTGTTAAAATTTCTTTAGGGTTTAGTCCCCATGCACACATTATTTCTTTCAGCATATCGATCTTGTTTAGTCTGATTTTTGGCTGTATTCCTATGCCTGAAGTCAAGTAGACGCCGCGGAGATATTCAACGCCTTTCATTTTGATGTCGTGGTAATTGCACACTTTGTGGCCCATCATAAATTCAATGTAGTCACGTTCGACGCCGCGTGCAGCCATTTCAGTTCGAAAGAATTTGCGTACGCTATGAACCCTCAGGTCATAATCTTTGTAGTTTTCTAGGCTACTAACCAATAAGCCTGCTTTGAAGTAAAGGTGGTGGACGACATCGTAGATGCAGCCAGAAGACACTGGTTTTACCTGTTTGCGATTGACGCATCTGATTAGTGGCGATTCGTCGTGTATGTTTTCTGGCGGTATGTACGGCGTTCCTCTTCTGCGAGCATTCAAATAGGCTGTAAGATACTCGGCTGCCTCCCAGTTTACGAAAGTGTAGTAGCTGTTATACTTCCCCTTTGTAATTTCTGCTGGAACAGACACATGAATAGGAATAACGCGTCGCTCCAAATCACTTTTTACATGTTTATATTGAAGTTTTGCAAGAGTGCCTACACGGAATCCGCCCGATGCGAGCATTGTGATTATGACTCTTTCACGCAAGTCTGCAACATCTAAGATTTTTTGAAGCTCTTCTCGTGAGGGTGCGCGGTCACAACAAATGTTATAATTGGCCAGTCTAAAGGGTAGAAGAAGTTTTAAGCCATTAATTCGGAGCAATGCCAAAACGCCTTTCACAAGGATAATTATATATGAAGGCGACAGCTTTTCCGTTTGCAAATAAGCCACAAAATCTTCTATAAGGTACCTTATCTGAACTAACGCTTTGGGCTTTGGAACTCCGTTCTTATTCACGCATTTTTTACAAGCTGATCGGGCTGAATATGAGCCCAGTTGCAGAACCGATGGACGCTATAAATGTAGTCAAAAAGACAGTCTCGACTTGCGGTTCGGTGGAACAGCAGATACCTCGCAATCTTTATTGTTGAAGAGTTATCAAAGGTAAATTGAGCCAGGGCAGGCATCCTTGAAAGAAATGTTTCTATGACGAAATGTTGAAGTTTTAGGTCGGCAGCACACTGGGGTTCAAGAACTTTCAAAACTAGGGGTTTTTTGAGTTTACGACCTAGAAGGCTTTTTGTTATGATTAAATTCTGCATTTTTACAGAACCACCCCTCGCTTCTGGGCTCGTTGCCTCGACGCCGCGCACCTTATTTTTCATGTTTTTGCCTCTCGTAAGATTTTGAAGTGAAGTTTTGCTTTTCAGATGTGTAACGATTTACCCGCCGCCTCTCTCAATATAAGATGCTCAGATTCAGTATATGACATTTGCTTATTTTTGCTTACTAATGCAGATAAACCCTAAACATAACTCCGTTAATATAACTTTATAGGATTGAAATGGTCAAAGTAAAATTAACTGTAAGCATCCTGCCTGAACTTGTACGGTGGATAGACGCTGAAGTCAAGAAAGGCCATTTTGCGGATAGAAGTCACGCCGTCCAGTTTTCTTTGCTCAAAGTGAAGGAATTGATTGAAAAAAATGAAATCAGGTTCTAGATGACTCAATGGTGACATGCGCGCGTTTTTTTGGCGAATTTCGAAAATTTTTGGGCGCAACAGTAACAATTTGTGTGCTATCTATGGGAATCTTTTAATGTTCTGGATAACTTGAGTGCTAAAAATAGAAAAATATATTTATGTTCTAGATAAATTGTATAGATGTTTCATTCTGCATTGTTTATATAACGCGCTTCGAAAGGAGAAGGGGAGCAGGGAGAGAATCAGAATCGCAACAGAGCAAATAAATATTCTCATCCACTCCTGTCAAGGAGGGATTCGATACAGATGAGTCTGACAACAAAAGAGATGGTTGAAGAACTCAAAACCATATGGAAAAAGTTGTGGCAGGAACGAGTAGATGACAAGGTAAGAGCCGAAGGCATAGCAACGGCTGATTATTCCATCCTATTCGTTGAAAAAGGGACAATAATTCATGCAACACGTGATTACAAATCCCTAAATTTCAAGGAAATCTTGGAACAACACCAAATCGCTAACGCCGACAGATTTATCCCTCCCAGTCCTCAAGCTGGCGGGTGGACCAAATTCATCAGAACAAGCATTACAAACCAACGGTTGCGGAAGAAAAGGCGCATTGAGCTTTATTGTAGCGAGAAGAAAAAAAGGCAGCAGCTTAAGAAGGGCGGCAGAGGCTGGCTGCATATATAGTTCTAGCGTTATCTTAAACATTTGTTGTGAAAAAATCTGACTTTTTAAACTGCCAAAAAACAAAGCGCAAGTTGCCTCAAAATTTTAATCCGAGGGAAGAAATACGAAGGCAGTAATGGTCGTTGCTGGCACAAGACCAGAAGTAATAAAGATGGCGCCTGTTGTAAGAGCGCTGCAGAAAAACAAAATTCCAATGAAGTTTGTTCATTGCGGTCAGCACTACGACTACAATATGGCGCAACAGTTCATTGAAGACCTTGAACTTCCACAGCCAGACTATACTTTCACAATTAATGCCTCTTCGCCTGGTACGCAGACAGCGCGGATAATGATGTACATGGATGAATTGCTGGAGAAAACTGCGCCCGCCTTGGTTTTAGTGGAAGGCGACACTAACAGCGTCTTGGCAGCAGCATTGGCAGCGAATAAACGAGGAATACCCACGGGTCACGTGGAAGCTGGTTTGAGAAGTTTTGACCTGCGCATGCCAGAAGAACATAACAGGCGTTTAACGGACCATATATCAGAATACTTATTCGCCCCAACTGCAAGAGCAAAAGCAAACTTGAAAAGGGAGAATGTTTGGGGCAAAATCTACGTGACTGGAAACACCATTATAGACGCTGTTCTTCAACACTTGCCAATAGCAGAGAAAAAGTCTAAAGTATTGAAAAAAATCCGTTTTAAGAAGTTTGCTTTAGCCACAGCTCACAGAGCAGAGAACGTGGATGACTTGTCGGTTCTAAAAAATTTTATGGACGCTTTTACGGAATCGCCTGTGCCGGTTGTTTACCCGATGCATCCGCGCACCAAAAAGCGGCTACGCGAGAATAAGATGTACGCGCAAATCAAGAAACGCGGCAACGTTCAGATTCTGCCGCCTCTTGGTTATTTGGACTTTCTGGTGCTTATGAAGAGAAGCGAGTTGATAATAACGGATTCCGGCGGGATTCAGGAAGAAGCTACCGCTCCGTGCATTAGGAAGCCTGTGTTAGTGATTCGCCTTTCAACTGAGAGACCGGAAGCGGTGGAAGCTGGATTCGCCAAAGTTGTCGGAACTAAAAAACGCGATATTTTGACCGCTATTGAAGCCACAATAGCTAATCGAGGAAAGTTGCCTGAAACATCTCCATTTGGAAGTGGCGATGCCGCTGAAAAAATCGTGGACACGATTCAAGACGAATTTTTTCTAATCAAAAAATGATCATTAAGCTTTCAGCTCACCAATGTAACATTTAGCCTTTCTAAACGACGTTTTTGAGGAACCAGGTTTGGGAAGTTATAGAAGCAGATTGGATATCATAGCTGACATTCTGCATGTGGTAAGCCAAGACGCTAAGAAAACGCAGATAATGTACCAAGCAAATCTGAGCTACAAAGTTCTAACAAAGTATCTAACGGAAGTGAGTGAAGCCTCACTAATTAACTTTGAAGATGAAAAGCGATGCTACGTGCTTACCGCTAAGGGAAGAGGGTTCTTAGAGGCCTATAGGGAATATTCTAAAGACAACAGGCACATCGAAAAACGGCTGAACGACATTAATAGCAAAAGGAAAATTTTGGAAGAGTTGTGCTCAAGTAAATAACTCGCCTTCCCCATTGTTCATTGCTAAGATAATCTGCGAGTGGAAAACCAATGCTAATTAACCCTCGTAAACGGCCTTTTTTCTTAATAGCGCTGCTGCTGTTTATCGTTAGCGCCTTTTTACCATTAGCTCGAGCAGACCAAACAGATGCGGCCGCGGCTATCGCTTCAGCAAAGGATCAGATTTTGATCTGTTATCAAGCAGCCAAAGAAGCTGAGGGAGCTGGAGCGAACATAACAGCCTTAGTGGCTGTTCTTAACGATGCCGGCACGTTATTGTCGCGCGCAGAGTTTGCTTATTCCATAAGCGATTTTGGCACAGCGCGCGATCTTGCCATTCAAAGCCAAAGCATTTTAGGCGTCTTCATTTCTGAAGCAAATACTTCGAAGGAAACTGCCACGCAACATCGGAACCAAGACTTTTTAATCAACGTAGTCGGCTCAATCGCTGGCACATTCGCTGTTATAGTTGCTGGTTTTGTAGCTTGGCGTTTTTTGAAAAAGAAATATGAAACAGCTGGAGCGCATACAAGTGAACCTTCAAATGTATAAAGCACTTCTACTTGTCGTCACTGCAGTTTTAGCATTGTTTGTGGCTTCGCCTGCACTTCAACGGCTTCTGGTTTATCATCAAACAGAATTTTTCACTGAAATGTGGCTTCTCGGTCCAGAGCATATGGCTAAAAATTTCCCCGTCAACATAACAACAAACAAAAGCTACAACATTTACATAGGAATCGCGAACCAGCTGGGTTCATGCGCTTACTACTCGATTGAGGTAAAGTTCCGAAACCAAACTCAATCAGTAGCCGACACCTTTAACCGTACCCCAAGCAGTTTACCGTCGCTTTACAGCATTTCAGCCTTTGTGGCGGATAAAGAAACTTGGGAGTCACCCATAGCATTTTCGTTTGATTACGCGTACAGCGAGAACACTGCCAACGCGTCGCTTTCAAAGGTCAACGTCAATAACATACTGTTCAACGGAACCAAATTAGATCTTGAAGGGTTCTCCGCGACCTGGGACCCCGAAAGCAGTGGTTTTTTCGGATACTTGTTCTTTGAACTTTGGATCTACAACGATACAACAGGCGGCTTTCAATATCATGAACTTTATACGTCTTTAAAGTTTAACATGATGGTTCAAGCTGATTGAGTTATTCCAAAGGACTGTCTCAAACAAGGAGTTAAAAAAATTGACACGATCAGGCGAGCTGTTTGAGCAAGCGAAAAAGCTGATGCCTGGTGGCGTGAACAGCCCTGTCAGAGCGTTTCAGCCGTATCCATTCTTCACCGCACGCGCACAAGGCTCAAGCTTATTCGATGTTGACGGCAAAGAGTACATAGACTACTGCTTAGGTTATGGACCGTTGCTCTTGGGTCATGCACATCCTAAGATAGTTGAAGCCGTTAAGGCGCAACTGGAAAATGGTTCGCTGTTTGGAACCCCGACAGAACAGGAAGTAGAACTGGCTGACTTAATATGTAAGATAGTTCCGTCAGCAGAAATGGTTCGCCTAGTTAGCACGGGCGGCGAAGCCACAATGAGCGCGATAAGAGCGGCACGAGGATACACGGGAAAGAAAAAAATCATAAAGTTTGAAGGCTGCTATCATGGCGCTCACGATTACGTTTTAGTGAAAGCAGGTTCTGGCGCAACAACTTTCGGTATGCCTACCTCTCTTGGGATTCCGGAAGAAACGACCCGAAACACAATCATTGTGCCGTTTAATGATGCGGAGAAATTTGAAAATGCAGTTAAAGAGAACCGAGAGGAGTTGGCCGCTGTAATTGTTGAACCCGTCATCGGCAACATAGGCTTAGTTCTTCCAAAAACAGGATTCTTGGAAACGCTTAGAGACTTAACTGAAGATTATGGAATAGTCTTAATTTTTGATGAGGTCATTACGGGATTCAGACTGGCGCTTGGAGGCGCTCAAGAATATTATGGCGTGACGCCTGACATGACAACGCTTGGGAAAGTTTTGGGTGGCGGGTTCCCGATTGCGGCTTTTGTGGGCAAAGAAGAGATTATGAAGATGATTGCGCCTGCTGGTAAAGTGTATCAGGCAGGGACCTACAGCGGAAACCCCGTAAGCGTCACTGCCGCGTTGGCTACTTTAAACTTCTTACGCGGCAGCGGAAAAGGGTTCTACGCCAAAATGGAGAGGAATTGCGAGGCAATTGTCGCTCCTCTAAAGAAGATTGTAAGTGAGTGTAACTTGAAAGTGCAGATCAACCATTTAGCGTCTATGTTTCAACTATTCTTCACAGAAACACCAGTCTATGATTATACAAAGGTGAAAACATCAGACACCGCCACATTTATGCGGTATCACGCGAAGTTGCTGAAGAAAGGCATTTTTATTCCTCCATCGCAGTTTGAAACCTGCTTCCTTTCAAGTGCACATTCACGTCAAAACATAGAGAAAATGATTTCAATTGCAACGACTATATTAAGCGAGAGAGCAAATTATAAAAGCTAAAGTTTGCGTTGCTTTAACTCAATTGACAACGATATGGCAAACAGGATGTCAATTGCTTCTATTATGCATATCCATTTATGCGGTTTTCACAGAAAAACATAACATTTAGCTAGGAGACGTGATTTAAATGCAGGTGTCACCGCTAAAGTTGAACCATGCAATACAAGTAGGCGATGGCGTCTTCGACATCACTATACAAGCTGTGGCAAATAATGGTATTCGTGTGTGTAGTGGCGATGTTTTCGTGGTGACATCAAAGATTGTGTCTTATGAGCAATCTAGAATGGTTAGGCTAAGTGATGTTACGCCGTCCGATGTTGCAAGCGCTTATGCCAAGCAGTACGGCATTAGTGCAGAGCTTATGGAATTGATTCTGCAGGAAGCTGATGTAATTTATGGTGGAGTAGAGCGTGCTGTATTAACTCTTAAAGATGGCATGCTCACTGTAAATGCTGGAATAGATAACAAGAATTCTCCGCTGGGAAATGTGGCACTTTGGCCAAAAAATCTGCGTTCATGGATTAATCAATTCAGGCTTAAGCTAACGCAACATTATTCCCAAGAAGCTGGTGCCCTCGTAACTGACAGCAGTTGCATGCCCATGAGAATCGGAACCGTCGGCGTGGCATTGGCTGCATCCGGATTTAAACCAGCAATAGACTATCGTGACCTCAGTGATCTTTATGACAGGACAATCATCATCACACAGCCTGGAAAATATGCGTTGGAAAAGACTAGATCCTTGTGAAATTGAGTAGAGTTTACTCCCTTAGAACCACCAACTAAGTAACTTACTTTCCTAAAGTTGCATAATATCAAAGTGAGTGTGTTTCAAATGCCTAAGAAATTGCTTTCAATAAGTCCAGATGGAAAGGAATTTCCAATTCCCACAAAACAGGATTATATTCATGAGTATAGTCGCATAGAGAAACTAGTGAGATTTCAGCGGAAAGAGGGGAAGGAGATTGTCGTTGTAAATGGGCTCGGATTCGTCGGTCTGGTGATGGCCGCTGTAGTAGCTGATTCTGTTGATGAAAAAGGCAACGCCAGAAAGTTCGTTATCGGGATGCAGAGGCCTTCAATCCGAAGCTACTGGAAGATACCAACCATCAATAGAGGTCTCTGTCCAGTTAGATCTGAGGATCCTAAGGTGAATGTTCTATTGAAGAAGTGTGTTCTTGAGCGAAAGAACATGATTGCCACTTTTACCTACGATGTATTGAAGCTAGCCGATGTAGTGATCGTCGACATTCAGTGCGATTATCGGAAGAACGAGCTCGGGAACGTAGAGAATGGGCATGCAGATATGATAACCTTTGAGGAAGCGATAGGCATTATTGCAGATCATATCGATCCGAACTGTCTTGTACTAATCGAGACAACTGTGGCCCCTGGAACTACTGAGCAGGTCGCATATCCAATAATCAAGAAAAGGTTCAAAAAAAGAGGGATTGACACCGAACCACTGCTTGCTCACAGCTATGAGCGGGTCATGCCTGGAAAGGAATATGTACGGTCAGTTCGCGACTTTTGGCGGGTCTGTTCAGGGATTAATGAGGAATCGAAGAGGAGAGTTGAGAAGTTTCTCAGCGAAGTTATCCACACTAAAGAATTTCCTTTAACCGTTCTGGACAAACCAATCGAATCAGAGACCGCTAAAATCATAGAGAACTCGTACAGGGCGACTATACTTGCATTTATGAACGAGTGGTCCATTTTTGCCGAACGCAATGGCATAGATTTGAAGAAAGTAATTGCCGCAATCAAAGTAAGGCCAACGCATTCAAACATAATGTTTCCAGGTCCAGGAATTGGAGGTTATTGTTTACCAAAAGATGGTGGACTTGGTATATGGTCTCACAATCACATCCACGGATGGGAGGATGAGATTTTCAAAATCACACCAATGGCCATAAATATTAACGATACTCGCGCCTTACACGTAGCGGTGTTGGTCAGAGATGCTTTAAGAAACATGGGAAGACCCATAGCTGCTGCTGACATCCTTCTACTGGGAGCTTCGTATAGGGAGGACGTGGGTGATACTAGATACAGCGGATCAGAATTGATTGTAAGAAAGCTCACAGAAATGGGTGCAGACATAAACGTCCACGATCCTTATGTAGACCACTGGTGGGAACTGGAGAAGCAAGATGAGTACCCCCATCCAGATTATTCACGGAAGCGGTTCTTCGATAGACAGGACAAGCTCTCGGAATTGAGGATGAAGAAGGATATGTGGGCGTCGATGAACAACGTAGATGCTATTATCCTAGCAGTAAGGCATAAGCCATATTTGGATCTCGATCCCGAAGAGGTCGTCAAATCTGTGGGAAAACCATGTGCAATAATAGATTGTTTCACAATCCTCAACGACGATCAGATACGGAAATACTTCGAATTGGGCTGCGAAGTGAAGGGGATGGGGAGAGGCCATATCGAGAGCATAAAGAAAGTCGTTATGAAGAGAAAGATGAATTAAATCAACAATCATCAAAGGATTGTGCGCACTTTTAAACTGCTGCATTTATAGTCGCTATGAATAAGGAGCATCATGAATGAAGGTTAGAGGAATGCATTTGACAAGCCGAATTAAGAAATCAAAGCCTATGATTCGACTCGTTAGACCCCTGGCGCGCTAGGCTTCTTCGAAAGTTAAGCCTGGCAGACCAAGTTTGACCTATGTGTGAGCATAGCGTGCGCTACTGAAAACTAGATCCACCCAAACATCGAATATGCAACTTGGACGGTTAGAAAATGATTGCGATGCTTCTCACACTGGCGATTTCAGCTGGGGCTCTTTTTTTCGCGGTCTATTGCCTGTATTATTTTCGCGTATTGAAGATCAAAGGAAGCCAAGATTACACTAGCCTAATCAATCAATTGTTGGCTGGAGCCACAAATCTGACCGATATGCCCAAGGTCACCGTGCTGATTCCAGCTCGAAACGAAGAGTCCGCAATACCACGCAAGCTTCATAACCTCGCTGAGTTGAACTATGACAAAGACAAAATGGACATTGTGATCGTTGACGACTACTCCGACGATCGGACCTGCCAATACTCCTTAGATGCCCTTAACAGATATGGGTTGCGAGGAAAAGTCGTAAAGAATAATCATTCAGGAGCGAATGCAGCCTACAATACAGGAATGCTCGAAGCAAAAGGCGATTATGTGCTAGTAACCGATGCCGATGTGACGATCGAGAAGGATTCTCTGAAGAAGGCTTTAGCTATTATAACAAACGTAAGCAACGTCGGGGCAGTTACAGCTCAAAGCAAAACGATTTCGGATTGTGAGACGGTTGCCACAGCGCTGGATACGACCTACCACAGTTTCGTTCGCAGCTATCTGATTGCTGAAAGTGCAATCTATTCGACATTTCCTGGATTCGGCGGTTTTCTTCTCTTAAGAAAAGAAGCCTTTTCGCCAATTCCCATAGACTACGGGGCCAAAGATTGTAACATAGCCTTCTCGACTGTGAAGAAAGGGTACAGGTACATCTACGGACCGAACATTCTCTTCTACGAGACAATATGCGAGAAACTTGGAGTTCAGAGAAAGCAGAAAACGCGAAGGGCAGCTAGGCTAGCCCAGTCACTTCTGTTGAATTACGATATTGCGTTCAAAAAGGAATATGGGCGATTTGGGAAATTGATATTCCCATTGCGGTTTTTTATGCTAATAATATGCCCAGTTCTCGGATTCATTGCGTTCTCGGCGATCATTCTTTCGATTTTTCTCCTCTCAACTATTCTCGGCCTTCTGTTTTTGACTATCTTTTTCTTGGTCATTTTCTCTGGGACAAGGACAAACAATTCGATTCTCCGTTTGTTTTCAAGCTTTGTTTTTCATCAATTTTACATGTTACTGGGTCTCATCTTGTCTCCTAAAAAAATGAGCGTCTGGTCTCTCCGAAAAAAACCAATCTCTGGAATCAACAGCGCGCACGGAAAAAAAGGATAGTGTTAGACATGGGAATAATGAATTTATCCGAGAAAGAAATCATAGAACGAATTGGTAAAGGAAACATGACTGCCGCTCTTGTAGGTCTCGGTAGGAAAGGTTTGCCTACGGCATATATGTTCGTGAACGCCGGAATGAAGGTTAGCGCGCGCTCCTAAAAATACTAAATATAAACAGGTGAAATCAATGCGAAAAATTAAGGTTGCAATCATAGGATGCGGAAACATCGCTCAGCAGGTTCACATTCCGAACTACATACAGAATCCAAAATCAGAGCTTGTCGCCTTGTGTGATCCCAGGAAAGATGTATTGGCAAGAACCGCAGAAAAATACGGAATCAAACACACGTTTGAAAACTACCAGGAAATGCTAGGCAGCGGGCTTGCAGAGGCGGTGAGTGTCTGTGTCCCAACAAGGTTGCATTCCAAGGTCGTGATCGATGCTGCAGACGCCGGTGTGCACGTACTATGCGAGAAGCCAATAGCCTCGAGCCTAGAAGAAGCAAACAAGATGTTGGAGGCGGTCGCCGATAGCGGCATCAAATTTACTGTAGGTTTCAACCTGAGATTCTTGCCGAACCACGTAAAAGTTAAGGAGTATGTGCAAAAAGGAAGAATCGGCGAGCCGATTTTTGTACGCGCCCACCTAATTACCACAGGTCCTTTTGCGAAATCCGGTGACTCTTATGCGGTTGAGATGGAAAAGAGGATTGGCTGTCTCTTCGATATAGGAGCCCACCTTGCAGACCTAATGTTGTGGATGTTTGGGCAACCATCATACGTTTCTGCCTATTTGTCAACGCACATGCAAGGAGCAAGGGTTGATGACTCAGCTCTAACTTCAATAAGGTTTAAATCTAATATTATCGGAGAGATATCTGTTGCGTGGGCTCCGATCTTCAACTATGGTTCAATGGAGACGTGCAGAATGATACAAATAACTGGAACAAGGGGTATTCTTGAATCTGATATCTACGGTCCATCTTTTCAATTCTACAGCATCGATTCTTTGTCATGCAAAATCAAGGGAAGAATGAAGCTGACACCGAAGAAGTTCGATCCGAATATTCCGAATGAAGCTTTGACATGGTCTTACATGAAGGAAATTGATGATTTTCTTGAAGCAGTCAGGTCAGGAAAGACTCCAGAGGTGTCGGGGGAAGAAGCGCGAGAATCGCTTAAACTGATTCTTGCTGCGTATGAGTCAAGTGCGTCCAAGTCTGTCGTTCAGTTAGGTTGAGATGAAAAAATGGGGTCATTAGTTGCTATTGTTGCAGCTAACCATAGAACAGTTGGAAGTGCTACTCGAAAGTCGATCGACTTAATAAATGGTCTTGGCGACTTGGGAGACCGTAGAAACATTCTAATCAAGCCCAATCTTTGCAGGCCTTCCTCTTCGCAATCAGGATGCACGACCGACGTGGAAGTCGTTGAAGCCGTTATAGCCGAGATAAACAGGATTTCGAATTCTAACATTCAGGTAGTGGAGACAAACAACTTCATTGCAAGCGCCGATGAAACTTTCAGAACTCTTGGCTACACCGATTTGGAAAAGAGGTTTTCCAACGTAAAATGCATAAATCTTTCAAAAGACGAAAAAATGAGATTAACCATGAAGGGGAAAATCTTCAGGACGCTTCAAGTCCCTGAGACCGCAGTCCTTTCCGACTATATAATCAGTGTAGCAAAGCTGAAAACACATGTTGACTATTACTACACTGGAGTACTTAAGAATGCCTACGGTTTTCTCCTCTCCCGAGAGCGAAGACAGACATATCATGGATTCATGCATGAAGCTCTGGTAGATCTAAACACGATCTACAAGCCTGATCTGTCAATTATTGACGGTGTGATGGGAATGCAAGGGTTTGGTCCTGTAGGCGGAAAACCTAAAAAATTAGGCGTTATAATTTCCAGCAAAGACCCCGTTGCAGCTGATGCCGTTGCTGCAGAAATCATAGGGATTAAGCCTTCAAAGATCAAGTACCTTAAGTGCGCAGAGAAGAGCGGCATCGGAACTATCAGGGACATCGAAGTAGTCGGGTGCAACATAGACGAAGTGAAGACAAAGTGCGACTTTATACCTCTGAGACTGTATTTGCTTGGCAAGATTTCTTTGAACCTCCAACGCTTTTCTAGGCGGCTAGTTGGTTTTGGCAAACTGCTTAGTCTAGGAAGAAGTGCAATGGCAACAATCGGATATTCAGAGTTGAGAAGCAGGGCATCCATATATGAACTGTTAGGAATGGCGAAAGATATGCTCTTCAAATTTCAGGACTAGAGTCTATGTATTTTCCACAATCAAGCTAAAAAAAGGCTGGCATTCTTGAGAATTGTGCTATTCGGGTCTCAACTTTTCAATATCTCCAACCACGCCCTTTGCTTTCCAAAGATGGGGTGTGACGTCTACATGATTCCCTTGATTCCTTCAGGGAAAAGTCTTTCATTTGAGAATAACCGAGAACTAATGGAGGAATTAGGGCGAAGAGGCGTTCATGTTATGCCAGTTTTTTTGAGCACCTCCGATTCTCGCTTTCGCAACTTTCTGAATCCTGCTGCTCTTTTCCGAGACAGCAAGAACATTTTTCAAGCCTTGAGAGCATTGGATCCGGATGCAGTAGTAGGGTTCTATATTTTGCATGCAGTTCCTCTCGCCATTTTCAAGAGACTCTTCAAATACGTTCTCTCTGTAGTTGCCACGGGTGGCGACATAAACCTACACAGCGGACAACCATACAGCACGATTCGCAAGTTCATCTACAGACAGAGTGATTTGGTCTTTGCTGTCTCTACCAATCTCCAAGGAAAAATGCGCAGAGAATGGGGACAACAACCGATTTTGTTGCATACAGGGATCGATCCATCTTTTTTCAGGAACCTTGAGTCGAAAGATACTCTTCGCCCGAAATGGAAACTGGAGAAAGATGATCTCGTTGTTCTCACCGTCTGCAATCTTGTGAAGCACAAAGGAGTGCATGTCTTAATCGATGCAATAGGCGATCTGCAGAAGCGCATGCCCAATTCCAGAATACGTTTGCTCGTTGTGGGCGAGGGTCCAGAAGAGAGAAACCTGAAAAGGCAGTCTTCGAATCTTGGTCTAGGCGAGAACGCTATTTTTCTAGGCTCCAGAACAAGAAACGAGTTGCTGGAACTTTATAATACTGCAGATTTGTTCGTGTTGGCAAGCTATTCAGAAGGTCTACCGTTCGTCTTGTTGGAGGCTATGGCATGTGAGACTATGTGTATTTCTACTCCAGTCGGAGACATTGGAAAAGTGATTCGAACGGGCTACAATGGCTTTTTAGTTAAAACTGGTGATCCAGCGAATCTCGCCGATAGGATGGAGGAAGCTCTTTCTCTTAATGAGGCGAAGAGGTTAGCCATGTCCATTCAGGCACGCGAAACTGTTGAGAAGGATTTCGATCTGCGAAGAATAATGTTGACAATGGTTCAAACTTTGTGGACACGGACCAAAGGCGCGAGCTAAGAAATGAATGGTCTCTTAGTAGCTACTTCATGAGACTCCAACGTGGCGAAAGTTATGATCAAAGAATATTGGGGTAAAAGATCATGCTTACAAGCAAATGCTAATCAACATTTAAAGATGATAGCTTCTAATGACGAGCAACTCAAGAAATTGCCTAGACGATTGGGTTTAAATGGGCGAAAAAAAGCATACCTGCAAAAACGGGAAGAGCTGAAGAGGCTCGCGATCCTTTCTCAATTCTGCCATCTGGTAAGTTTTACTCTGAAAAAACCAAGAACCCAACTTCAATGCGGAGCCTTGATCACGTCAATAGACATTGATGTTGGGAGTAGCCAACTTGGAGAGAAAAACAGGGGAAGAAATGATTCCAACGTTAATGACTATCTACCTGAACGGTACGTGGGAGAAATGGAAGAGAAAGCTGTTCCCTCTTTGGCTAAATTCTTTGACGAACTGGCAATACCCGTGACTTTTGCCGTTCGTGGACAGCTGACTGAGGTGGAGAATTCGATTATGGAACCTATTTTAGATTCGCCGATAGAACACGAAATCGCGGCACACGGATATTACCACCGAAGTTTCACCAGTCTCTCCAAGGCTGAAGCCAAAAAAGAACTACAATTGATTTCAATTGGATTTCAGAAGCTAGGACTAAGACCGACGAGCTTCGTGTTCCCCAAGAATCTCGTCAGTCACTTGGATCTGCTGGAGAGATTCAAGTACGAGAGTTTCAGAGACGAAGGTGGTCTGCGAAAAGATGGCATGTTTATTCGCAGGAAGGGGCAACTCTACGATGTACATCCTGGATTCTATCTAGGTGCTGTGTATAATCCAATTTTTCTCACAAAGATAATCGACATTGCGGTGACGCGCAGGCTTCCTTTTCACATATGGTTTCATCCTCATGACATTTTTGAAGGCGGATCGGTCGAAAAAAAAATCAGACGAGTATTTTTTCCACTTTATAATTATGCAAAAAGAAAAGAAAGAGAAGGAACTCTGAAATTCGAAACAATGCAATCAATAATCAACGAAATAAAAAATGCACGCAGCTAGCACTTGCATCAAGAAAGGTGAAAGCACGACCAAGTTATGCATCAAAATCTTGGATTTTTCGATCATTCGGTTCCAAAACGAGAAGATAGTCGATCGGCAAGATGGGATTTAGCAACGTATTGTACGCGCGCGCTCTTTTGGAATTCAGGCATAGGGATCGATTCACTTTGAAAGGAAATTCTCCTCATGTCACGAAAAGCAGAATAGCTATTATGACTTTTCAAGTCCTCGATTTGTTTCTTGCTAAAACAGCATATGTCAAATTGAGTGAAAATCTTGCAAAACGCGGAAATACTGTAGATTTCTTCGGAATAACCTCTAAAAGAGTGAAGAAAACATGTGATGAATCAGGAACTCATGTAGTTGCCTTTCCTATGAAACTGTTTCCTTTTTTGACACACATCTTATACGTAACTTTGCTTGTTTTGATAATGCCTTTTTATATTATTTCTCAAAGGCCAGATTTCGTAATCTTGGAAGCAAAGTTTGGCTGCTTGGCCCCTGCCCTTGTATCAAGGCTCTTTCCTCGGCGACTCAGACCAAGAATGATTTTGGATATCCGAGGCACACCCGTTGGAGTACGTAACTTTCGAAGATACCTTACAGCTTTAGGCTTTATTGCCTCAGTGTCTGTGGCGGGAAGAATTTTCGATGGGATAACAGCAGCTAGCGACAAAATGAGCAAGGAGATTTGTTCAAGATTCAGATTTAATATGAAGATGACCCATGTTTGGCATAATGGCGTGGACGTAAATCTATTTCGACCCAAGATGCTCGAAAGAGAGAAAATGAGGAACCAGTTCGGTCTGTCCGGAAAATTCGTGGTCTTCTATCATGGTTCATTCAGGGTGAATGGCGGAATTGCTGAGACTATCAAAAGCATTGGAATAATAGCAAAGGACTATCCTGATGTGTCGCTTTTCCTGCTTGGAGACGGTTTGGAACTGAAGACGTTTGAGAGCCTGATTAAAGAAGACAAAATCGAGGATAAGGTCATCATACATCGGTCTGTGGATTATGCTGATGTGCCCAGCTACATTGAATTGGCCGATATTGGGATAGTACCGCTGCCGGATATACCTGATTGGAAGTATCAAAATCCTTTGAAGCTTATTGAGTATCTGGCCATGGGAAAGACAGTAATAGTGTCTAATATTCCTGCCAATCGACAATTAGTCGGTGAAAAAGAATGCGGAATCTATCTTTCTTCAGTGACTCCGAAGGCAATTGTCGGAGCGATTTCATACGCCTACATCAACAAAGAAAAACTTGATGAGTGGGGGGCGACTGGTAGGCTTTTAGTGGAAGAAGAGTACGACTGGAGAATAGTTGCGCAGTCGGTGGAAAGCTATCTGAATGAACTTGTCGGATGATGTCAACAATTATTGGGCATAGCTAGGATCACATTTATGCGCTCCTATATAGCCAGTTGAAATTTTTTTATCCTTCTGGTGCGATGAGGTTGGAAAAATCACAATGATGCAAGGCTCAAGGTCGATTGCAACAACTAGAAGCAATATTTCTGACAACATGATCACTGCAAGAAACACAGTTCATTTACTCCTCGCTTTCTTCGCGAGTGTCAACCAAACAAAAGAGGTTATCATTCTAACGTATCATTCGGTTGGATCAAACGATGATTTCTACACTGTGACCCCTGAGGCTTTTAGCCGACAGATGGAATACTTGAGAAACAACTATTCAATAGTTCCTTTATCTGAAGTAGTGGATTTCGCCAAGGGTACCAAAGAGATGCCGAGAAGGTCCGTGTCAATTACCTTCGACGATGGATACCGAGATTTCTATTCAAACGTCTATCCATACTTCCGAAAATATGAGTTACCAGCGACAGTCTTCGTTACTACAGGCTATGTTGGCAAGGAATGGGCATTCAATGAATATGGCTTGGAAATGCTCACATGGGACGAGATAGAAGAGATTAGCATAAACAATATTGAAATTGGAGCCCATACGGTTACTCATCCAAGCCTTAAAAAGGAAAATCGCTGGAAAGCAGAATATGAGATAATCGAGTCGAAAAGAGAGATAGAAACGCGCTTGAAGAAAAGAGTTAGATTCTTCTCCTATCCTTTCGGAAGGTATACTGATCAAGTATCGGAAATTTTAAAGAACTCGGATTTTGAGGCTGCGGTCGGCGGGCGAGGAACAGTTCATAAAGGCTCATGCCTTTTTCCATTAAATAGAGTTCAGATTGATCGCTCAGTCTCCTTCCTTCAGTTTAAAGCTCGATTGACAAAGGCAGTGGATTGGTCAAGAAATATCGAACAGGCTGTCAGAACACTACTTGGAAAACGTTAAGTCTCAGGCGCTTTCAACTAGCGCATATTGCTTAGCACATGATTATAATGTTGCTTGGCCGATCAACCCAACAAAACTCCAATCACAATAGGATTATGCGTGAAGAACTCTGAAAAGACAACAAAGCGCAGCTACAGAGCGGTCAGGGAATAAAACAGGTACTTGAAGACATCAACCAATAAGCCAATTACATTTTCAGAGAGATAGACGCAGGCAAGAAGCGTATTCGGTTAGATTTCCCAGAGAGGAAAGGCAATGGATTCAGATACTACTCTTTCATAGGCGAAGACGCAATTCAAGAGATTCGCAAATGGCGAGTTATACGTAAGCAATGGCTTGACGAACTTGGTAAGGAAAGCCAGTACCTGTTCATTACCAATAGAGGAACCCCTTTAACTTGCAAATGCTATCATAATCTCTTTCGGCTTATCATGAAGAATCATGGTCTATATAAGATCCCATACTCGGTTCGACGGCATGGTTTTCGAAAGTTCTTTGAGCAAGAGGCAAGCCCTCCAGAACGCGGGATCAGTAGAAGCTAGAAGATAATACCAATAATATTATAAAGTTACCTCGATTATATGAGGTATGCGAACATCTCAACTATAAACAAGGTAATAACCTTGAAATTTAGGGCAAATAGATATGTGGTCTTAGTAATCACGCTAGTAATTTTAATGGGAACTCCTGCAAGTGCATTTGGTCAAGATTTAAATGTAAATGACCTTCCTGCCAATAGCACAGAGGCTTTGACTCTACGCCCGAATGCGAAAGGCACATATAGCACTTGGAGTGAAGTGCCCAATAATGGTTTTATTTTTGGTGACCAGTTTGAGCAAGGTGACTTCTCGGCTTGGACTACAACTTATAGCTCGGGTGGTTTGGGTACGGTGGAGTCAGCGGGCAATTATGATGGAGGGTATGTTGAAAAGGCAGTTTTGGGGTCAGCCTCGACAGCGTGGGCTTTTGTAAGGAAGAATGTCACATCTTTTAATCCTATGTATGCGAGGGCGTACATCAAGTTTACGTCGTTGCCGTCAGCGGCTGGTTATGCCACCACGTTTCTTTGGATAAACGATGTTGCGGCCGCTAATGCCTACATGTGCGGTGTAGGCATTCAGAACGATGGAATAGGAGTGAGATGGTACATGATGTATTTTCTTACGCCAGGTGGCTATAGGCAGCAAGTAATGGGTGGGTCTTATGGTGAGCCGGAGGTTGACACTTGGTATTGTATTGAGGTTATGGCAAAAACTGGGGCTTCCTGTGGTG
>Ga0209635_10000172_pt1 | contig 40513 bp, 6 predicted proteins | sample DeeMarSWOR230_32_FD_187463 | JGI IMG/M metagenome (GOLD analysis project Ga0209635, IMG submission 187463) | Marine sediment microbial communities from White Oak River estuary, North Carolina - WOR-2-30_32 (SPAdes) (version 2) | ecosystem: Environmental > Aquatic > Marine > Intertidal zone >...
AAAAGGAGATAGTGCTTGGTCTGATTGTGATGCTGTTGCCGCATGCTTAAACATGACTCCAACCAATTGTACCCACTGTGTCAACCAGACTTATTACTGGCACGTTAACTTTACTTCATCAGCAGATGTAGGAACATGGTTCTTCAGGTTCAGAATGAATAATACAGACTTGAATAGGATAGATCTTGATACTCCTGGTACCGACAGTTTCCAGGTGAACATGCCTCCAGTAGTATACATACCTCTTGTAGACGTAACTCAAAATCCACCATCAGCTCAATGGGGTGGAACTCCATTTACTTTTAATGTTACTGTTAATACGACTGGTATAAACAATGTAACAGTCTTCCTATGGACAGGACCTGATTATGAAGGACCCTGGACTCTCATAGGACAGGATAACTACACCATACCCGGCCCTCCATGGCAACAGTTGAACTTCACACATTATTTCTCTTGCGATGATGTAGATGATTCAAAATACTTCTTCTTCAATGCAACAAACTATAATCAAACGACTAATTATACCAATCCTCAGAGTTTCGAAATAAAGAGGGATACTTTACTGTTCACTTACATAAAAGGTCATGCATCCACTGCTAATAGGTCAGAAAGTCAAACAGATCTACTAAGCTTCCATATCCAGAACAAGAATGGAACCATAATGAACAACTTTCCGATAAGGTATCGAGTAACATATAACAACCTCACCTTCCATACTGATAATAATTTCGTAGTCACTACTGTCAACGGTTTTGCCAACTTCTCATTCAATCCCACCTGTCTAGGTGAATATTCGGGAGCACCCAAATTTCAAGTGGGAGAACAACAATGGAAGGCTGAAGTCAATGCTTCAGAATTGAGTTGTTACATCCAGAATGATACTTCTGATTATTTGTACAGGAATCTAACAGTATGGGGAGATATAGTTCTAACATTAGATAAACCAGACGGTACAGAAAATTATACTTCGGGAGAAGGAGTACTTCATCAAGGTTTTGTTGAAAATGATTGTGGAGAATCATTAACAGTAAGTACGAGTAAGATTTGGTTCAATCTAACTAATGATTATTGGAACTTTAAGGATTCATGTACTAATATAACACAACTAGGATCAAATGTCTATAAATGTACATGGGACTCCACTAATGCGCCTAGTGGGTGGTATAATGTATCAATAACCTCTAATCAAGACTATCACTATGAAAACTCTACCTACAGATATGAACCTGACACTTTCTATCTATCAACACCTCCCATACTTGAAGATTATGGTGTAGTCCCAACAGCAGATGGTTGGACCAAGTTATTCAACTTTACTGTTAACGTAACCGATGTCACGAATGATACAGTTGAAGTACACCTGTGGGAAAAAATAGGTGCTGGAAATTGGACTGAGATACCTCCTAAAGACTACAACTGCACGAGTTGTAATAAAACAGAATTCAAATGGAATAGAACCTATTCATGTCCTACCGAACTTGGTACTGTTCAATTTAAGTTTAATGCAACAGACACTTTTGAAACAGTTACTGAGACAACTGTAGAATCCTTTACAGTACAGCCTGAGGATGTTTCTATCTTTAATATAACACCTCCTCCAAATTCAATAGTAAATCGATCTGGAACGACCATTTTTACTATTATGATTTATGATACTGATAACCAAAGTTATCCTGAAGGAAGAACAGGTAATATTTGGATCACAAAAGATGCTTTGTTTACTTATGATTTGGGTGGATACGATGGGCCAATTAATGCAACAGGACATGTAAACAGAACTATGACTCAAACTGAATGGAGTTGCTCTGGAACATATGTTCTTGGTACACATAAATGGAAAGGAGATACAGACGATACTTGTTATAAAAGTAATGTTACCGATGAAATTCAATTTACTTTAGTAGGAGATTTAAGACCTACATTAATAACCCCCAATGGAAATCAAAACTATACAAAAGGAGATGATGTTACAGTAAATGTATCTATAAGAGATGATTGTGACAATTTATTCTCTGGCTCTGATACTATTTACTTTAACCTTACACATGTAGAAACTGGTCAAATCTATAGATGTCCCTCATCTGGAAATGCTAATGATAAAGGGAATGGTTATTACGATTATGATTGTCCTACAAATAACCTACCCCTGGGATGGTATGATGTCTCTATTTATGTGAATGAACCCAATTATAACGAAAACTATACTACAACGCCTAGTATATTCTTCTTAGGAACAGTTCCTCTATTGAGTAACCCAACTGTTACACCCGATCCAGGTGGCTGGGGTGAATCCTCATTCAATTTCACTATTAAAGTAACTGATACAGACAATAATACAGTCAACGTAACTTTCTTACTCAAGAACTTTACTTCCAATCAATGGTTTGAAGTTTCATGGGATGTCTGTGGCAATTGTAGCAATTATCTTATGAACTTCACTTATAATTTCACTAAATATAACGTGGATATATGGAGATTCAGGTTTATTGCGAATGATTCTGCAAGCTTTTCTAACGATACAGAATTAGTTTATAGGGCAGTAATGAACTTTACAGTAGAAAGAGATGATGTTTCGATTTTCTTAGGAGGAGGTAATAATACTGAAATAAACAGATCAGACAATCGACCAAATTATGAAACCATGCTCTCAGTTAGAGTCTTTGATAGAGACAATAAGAGTTATACTACCAACATTTCTAACGATAACTTTTATCTATGGGTAATGAAGAACGACACTGATTGGCTAGAAGAACAAGAAGAGAAGAATGCCACGCATTATTACAAACTGTTCAATGCAAGTTGTGAATATGAACCAGGTTTAAGATATTGGAATATGTCTAGTATGAGCGATCCTTATTGGAAGGATAATAGTTCACAGAATTTCCAGATCACGATTTACGGAGATCTTAACAATTACGTGTTAATGCCAAATGGTTCAATAAACTATACAGAAGAAGATATGATTGAAATAATAGGCAACATAACTGATGACTGTGATAATCCCGTTACCGATGCAACTATAAACTATATTCTATTTCATGCTTCAGGGAGTTACAATTGTAATGAGACCGATAATGATGGTTGGTCTGAAGGTAATGGTTGGTATAATTGTACTTGGGACTCAACAGATAAACCCGCTGGTTGGTACAACATAACAATGGAATCTAACAAAACTTATTATAATGATGGAAAATATACAAGAAACTATACTTTCTTCCTAGTTTCACCAGTTCAGTTATCTAGTCCTAGTGTCAACCCAAATCCTGGTGGTTGGGGCGCTACTTTCAACTTCACAGTTGTTGTTACTCATTATACTGATGTAAAGGTTTGTTTATTAGAAGCAACATCAGCTTTTGGACCCTATACAATTACCGAATGTAGAAATGTGCCTACTCCTACGAATAAATTAGTTAATTTCACGAGAAGTTATACTTGTGACGATAAACAATATGGAACTCTCTTTTACAGATTTAATGCTAGCGAGCCGAATGGGCAGGCTCATTCTGAAACAAATAATTACACACACATCTTACAAAGTGACGACATCGAAATTATTTATGTAGATGGAAATGAAACCCAAGTGAATAGAACTGGAACAAACAGAACTAAATTTGTTTTTTACATAAATGATACAACAAGTGGATTACCTGCTTATGAAGCCACATATGAAGTCCCTAGGATAAGATTTAATGTTACATGGAATGGGACTGAATATCTGTATATAGGACAAAATGAGACTAATTCGAGTGGTTATGTATATATTTACTTTAATCCTGGATGTAGCCCGTATTATAAGTCAATGAAACAAAAATGGTTTGGTTACAGTATAGGAGACGCTTGTTACAAATCAGGTAGTTCGTCTGAGTTTAATGTCACTATAATAGGTGATTTATTCGTCAATGTGACATATCCAGACGGAGATTCGTTTAATGAAAAAGATTTCATCCCAATTTATGTTAACATAACTGATGAGTGTAGAATGGAGAACATATCAACCGCAATAGTTAATGTTTCTGTGAAAAACCAGCCAAGTAGCAATGTATACGATTGTGGATATGTGAATAGTTTTGGCAATGGGACATACAACTGTACATGGAATTCTACTGGTGCTGAATTAGGTTGGTATAACATAATAACAAATGCAACAAGCGTACAATTTTACAACAATGCAACTAATATAATCAAAACTTCTGCATTTTTATTAGAAGCTTATATCCATTCTCCACCATTGATAGAAAATGAAACTATTTCTCCAGATAAAGGGGGTTGGGGAGAGAAATTCACTTTCATTTATAATGTGAGTGATATAGATGCAGATGATGTTAACATAACTCTATGGTTTTCAGACGATAATGCAACTTGGAAACCAATAGAGATGAAGACTTGCATTGCTTGTCTCTTGAAACGTGAGATGAATTTCACTTACAGAAAATTCAATTGCTCTAATATTGGAGATGGTCAATGGTATTTCAAGATTAATGCAACAGATGATTTCAATGAAACTGATAGACCATCTTATAACTTCACCCTTGAAAAAGATGATGTCATTATAGAATTTATTACGCTGAATCAAACATACATCAATAGATTCGAAAAAGTTTTATTGAAGTTTAGAATTAACGATACAGATAATGAGACCTTTGTTCCGTTTGGAATAAATGGAAGTGTATGGGTTACTAATGATACTGTGAATTTTGATGATGGATGGTTTAATATGACCGATGACTCAGGATATTGGAGTTACTACTTCAAACCTACTTGTTTCTATAATGTAGGTTATCAATACTGGAAAGGTGGAATCTATAACAATAGTTGTTACAAAGATAAGAATACTACAGAAGACAATGTCATAATAATCATAGGTTGGTTGAATAATACAATAGTGAGTCCTGATGGTGATGTTTATTATGATGGTCAAAATGCCACTTTACAAGGCAATGTGACAGATGAATGTAATGTAACGATATCAGATGCTGTTGTTCAATTTAATGTTAGTCACGGCTCATTAGAATTCGTATGCAGTCCAGTTTTCAATGAAGGTAACGGATATTATAATTGTAGTTGGAATGTAACTGGAAGACCAAGCGGGAATTATACTTTCATGATGTGGTCTAATAAGAGTTACTACAACCCTGAAACAGAAAATAAATATAACGCTTTCCATCATGCCATCCCACCAAAGTTAGATTCAGAATATGTTAATCCAGAATCAAGTTATTGGGGTACTACGTTTAATTTTTATGTGAGTGTCACAGATGACGATGATAATGTAACTCTATATCTATGGAGGGCAGTAATAGGAACACAAAATTGGGTACAAACTGATACTGACACTTGTATTGATTGTATCAATACTCAAAAATTATTGACTTGGACTACGAGTAGTAGTAACATAAATAATTATTATTGGAAAATAAATGCTTCTGATTCTTATGGTCAATCGAACGAGACTGTTAACCATACAGTTAATGTAACAAAAAGACAAGTAACCTTCCAATATATATCAGGTAATGAAACTAACGTCATTAGAATCGATAATAACATTACTGATGATGTTCTGAGAATGAGAATAAAGGATGCAGTTTCATCTCAAGATATTGGAATAGGTAAATGGTGTACTCTTTGGGTTACAGAAAATAATTCACTATCATCTTATAGAAAGGCTGATAGAAATCAAACTGAAAATAATGGTTACATCAACTTTGGCTTCAATCCTAATTGTAGTTATCAAACAGACATTCATTATTGGAAGATACAATTCGAAGGAAGTGATTGGTATTATGCTGCTAATTCATCACAATTATTGATACTATACATAAATTCTACACTTTGGGTAAATGTCATGTATCCCGATGGAGATATATTCGTACAAGGAGTTTCAGTGCCTTTAATAGGTAATGTAACAGATGACTGTGATGGAGTTATAGGAGCAACTGTTAAATTCGAAATCCCACAAGTTGCTTTCCAATGTGATGGTACTGATTATAATAATGGGACCTATGGTTGTTCATGGAATTCTGGTGCTGCAAGTTATGGTTGGTACAACGTCTCAATGAACGGTTCAAAAGGATATTATGTCAATGATACTTATTTGAAAGAGAATTCATTTTACTTAGGAAAAGTACCTCAAATCGAAGATCCATCTGTAGATCCTGATACAGGTGATGAAGGTTGGGGGTATAATTACAACTTTTCTGTATACATTGATGATGATGAACCATCTCAAACTTTAAATGTGTCACTTTGGAAGGCGTATAATCCTAATGGGCCTTGGTATTTAATAAAAACCGAAAGCCATACCACTTATAATAAGTATGTATATTATTCCCATAGATTCACGTGTGATGATTATTTAGGCAATGAATCTCATTACATATTCTTTAAATTTAATGTGAGTGATAATGCTGGTTTCACGAATGAAACATCTGTAAGTAATTTAACAGTAACAGAAGATTATGTAGAGTTCTTAATTAAAAGTAGCCCAAATGCTTATCGAGATGGATTACAAAGCTTTACCTACGTTGTACAGATGAACGATACAGATAATGAGACCTTTGTTCCGTCTGGTGTGAATGGAACTATATGGTTTACATATGATTATGCCAACTATGATTATGGTTTATCTTCAGTGACTAATTCAACAGGACATTTGAATGTAGACTTCGAGCCGAATTGCAGTCCAATTTTATACAAAGCTGGATTACAAAATTGGAAAGCTGGTATACATGATAATATCTGTTATCACACCGAAAACATGACATCACCTTACGCATTCTACATTTATGGTCAATTGTATAACGATTTATTATATCCAAATCAAGGTGATATTTTCAATGTTACAGATCAAATACCAATTAATTTCACAGTATTTACAGATTGTACAAAAGAAGGAAATGTTACAGGAGATAAAGTCATAATAAATCTAACTCACTCGACGAGTATTTTTGGTTGCGAACCGTATGATGAATCTAACGGTATATATAACTGTACATGGGATTCTACCAACAAACCAGAAGGTTATTATAGCATCAATATAACATCTCAATTACAGAATTATACTCAGAATGCTACTGGATGGGGCAACTGGTTCTGGCTAGAAAACATCAACACAACATCAGAGAACGGAACAGTCACACCTCAAGTAGGAGGATGGACTAGAATCTACAATTACACTATTGACATATACGACGATGAAGGAGATACTATCAATTGTTCTCTATTCATTTCAAGAGATAATCAAACAACTTGGGAATACGTAGATTACTACACTGCTACAGGAACACCAGGAACACCAACTCAAGATACATGCTTGGTTTCATTCCACAACTTTACATGCAGTGACATAGATGAACAAGATGGAAGCAACATGAAATACTTTAAGTGGGAGATAAAGAATGGAGTACCTGCCAACAATTACAACACAACAGCAATACTAGGACCTAATATCACTTACAGTAATATAACCATAATTCTGATAGAAGGTAACAACAGTTATATCAATCGTTCATCTGGAAGCAATCAAATAAGAAGGCTTGCTGTCAATGTTTACGATGATGAAAACAATACTTATAATAAAGATATCAACGTATCATTCTGGGTCACGAATGATTCTGTTATTTACAGACTTGAAAATGTTAGTCTAACTGATTCTCTAGGGAATGCAAGCTATTACTTCAATCCTGATTGTGATTACACGGTAGGTCAACAATACTGGATTGCTGGAGTGACAGATGGATGTTATGAAGATGAGAATGCTACTGATACTAATTTCACTATTACTGTGTTAGGAGATTTAATTTTAGATATCACACAACCCAATGGAACCAAATATTTGAGAGCAAATTATCCAGACGGTGAAAACGTAACATTAAGAGGAAACGTCACAACAGATTGTTCATGGGAAGGTTTAGTTACAGATGCTATAGTTAACTTTAGTTCTACTCAAGAAAGCTTAACCTATTATTGTCTGCCAATAATTAATGAAGGAACTGGTTATTACAACTGTACTGTAGACACTTCTACATATTCTGCAGGAGCATGGAATGTAACGATGAACGCTTCTAAGGCAAATTATAATCCAGACGTTATTACTGACGTATATCAATCTAACGTGGCAGGGTACTGGGTTGAAACAAAGCCTATTTTGACTCCATACAATCCTATAGATGCAATTCCATCTGGTGACGGTGGATGGGGAGAATATTGGGTATTTAAGACAAATGTAACAGACGAGGACCTAGATGTTTTAACCGTCAGATTATGGATTAACAATACTCCAACTACTTGGTATAATCCAATGACTAACAACTCGGTTTCAGGTATAAATGTGACTGTTGTATTCAATTATAGCGGTTTTAGTTCTGGTTATGCAAATTCTTGGAGGATGTTCAAATTCAACGTTACTGAAAATAGTGTTGATTTCCCACAAAACATAAATGAAACTAATGTCACATACTTTTATTTGGATAAAGATGATACATTTGTAGAGTATATCCAAGGAAATAATACCATTGCTAATAGATCTGCATCTAGTGGCGATCCTGATTATAGCACAACGTTAGAAGTTAGATTGTGGGATATCGATTTATCACCAAACATGACTTTGGGAGGGAAAGCAATCAGATTTTGGGTGACTAATAACAATCAAGAAAATTATGTTATAGCAGGGACAGATACTACAAATTGTTTTGGAGAACATCCCCCAGGAGATGGATGTGGTTATGCTACGTTTAATTTCCATCCAACTTGTAGTTATTCGGTGGGTCCACAGAAATGGAAAGCTGAAGTTTACAGCGAAGCTCCTTACAAAAATAGCAACTCTTCAATAAGTTTTGTCACAGTTATCACAGACCAACTGGTTTCTAAGGTAATTTCTCCGTGGAATGAAACAGCTGTGATAGGTGAGGATGACGTAATAATAAAAGGAAACGTTTCTGATTTCTGTGGGTTGAATAGTGGAGCTAATGTTACAATAACAACAATAGACGAATATGGTAATACCCGTGGTGTTTGTAGGAGCTATCCAGGCGGTGGAGAAAACCAAGTATACGATGAAGGAAATGGAATATACAATTGTACTTTTACAGCAACACAAATTAGTGAAAGTTGGTCAACTGGATGGTATAACGTAACCATAAATGCAACAAAACAGTACTATAATGATTCAGATACTTATGTACTATATCGATCTTTTAGAATTGTAACAAGACCACAATTAAGTAATGAAAAAGCCGAGTCAGCAGATCACCTTAACAAAGATGGCTGGGGACAAGATTGGTCATTCTCTGTTGATGTTGTAGACGCTGACGGCGATAATGTTACAGTATATCTCTGGATTAACTTAACTGGCGATTGGCAATTATATAATTCTACTTATTGGATTAATGGTGGTTCCCCGACAGTAACATTCCACAATACATTTGGTTGTAGCGATGCTTCAGGTTTAGGTGTAAAGTCTTTCAAGTTTAATGTGAGCGATACTTATGAAAAAACAAATGAGATAAGCAATACCTTTGAGTTAGAACAGGACGACACAGAAATATATGCGAAGAACACTGATGACGAAATCGTAGACAGAGCAGGGGGAATGATACATTTATATGCAGTGGTAATTGATTTAGATAGAAGTTCAGCTACCGTCCCTTATGGAGTAAATGTAACGTTTAGGATACAAAGCAATAGTAGTAATCAAAATGAAAGAATAAATATTACATTGCAAACTAATTCAAGTGGTTATGCAAACTATGATTTCTACCCCAATTGTTCATATTCAGTCGGTCTTCAAAATTGGTGGGCTGTAGTTTCCTCTGACATTCATCCGGATGTATGTTACAAACCTTATACTGATTCTGATACTATTATAATAAAAGGTCAATTATATAACTGGATACTTGAACCCAATTCCAGCTCTTCCTTTCCGACTGGAACTTTAATACCAATGAGATTTAATGTCACGAGTGATTGTACTGATGAGAGAGTTGATGAAACACCAGTTTGGAACTACACATCTGCTAAATTAGAACTCAGTTTGAACGGCATATCCTGGCAAAATTGTGTACCTCTAGAAAATCAATCCAACACTTTCAATTGTACCTGGGACAGTACCCTTAAAACCCCGGGTTCTTGGGATATTAGGGCTATAAGTAACAAGACAGACTTCTATGATGGTTTAAATGAAACTCCGGATTGGTTTAGTCTTACCAACTCACCACCTACTAATACCACACCAGAGAATGTAACACCTGGTAGTGGGCCATGGGGAGGAATATTCAACTACACAGTTGGTGTGTTTGATTCTGATGGAGATGATATAAATTGTACTCTATTCTATACAACAAACGACGGCAGTCCTTGGAAAAAAGTAGGTCCTAAAATTATTACAGATGGTGAAGGAAATTGTAGTTTTGAAGTTACTGACTTTAACTGTAATTCTACTTATTATGAAGACATAGGATCAAATGATAACTGGTTTAAATTTGAATTGAGAGATCCCTATAATCCGGCTTTAAATCTATCTACTATTGGAGGACCTACAATAGAAAAAGATCAAATAGAGATATTAATGATCGCCGGGAACGATTCTTTCGTCAACAGATTAGGAAATCAAAAAGTTTTATTAAAAGTTTTCGTCAACGATACTAGTAAAAATCAAGGAGTTGGCTATGGTATCTCTGGCGATGCTGAAATCAAATTCAACATTACTGTCAACGGCACTGATTATATTTTTGAAGGTTCTAATACAACTGTTGATGGAAACATAATTTTCGGTTTTAACCCTGGATGTAATTACGATGTAGGAAATCAAAGTTGGTTTGCCTACAAAATAGGTAATTCAGAAGGAGATTATTGTTATGTTGATAAAAATACTTCGGTAGTTAATTTAACTGTACTCGGAGATTTGATCAACACTATTTCTCAACCAAATGGGGATAGATTTAATAAAGGAGAAGTGGACGTCACTTTCAGAGGAAATGTAACTACAGATTGTATACAAGATGGTCTCATTAGCAATGCTTTGGTGAATTTCTCTGCACAACACGTAAACACTGGGTTCTGGTATTACTGTATTCCAGGAAGCTTATACAATGAAGGCAATGGATATTACAACTGTACTTTCAATACTACCGATAGATCAACTAAATGGTACAACCTAAGGATGAACTCTTCTGGTATTCAATTTTATAACCCAGCTGATACTACTAAATCGAATGCATTCTTCATTTCAACAAGACCTGACGTATGGAATCCACAATATTCTACGAGTGATCCAGTAAATCCAGGAGGTTGGGGTGAAACTTGGACGTTTAGAGTAAGATTAAACGATTCTGATGAAGATACAGTCAATGTTAGTCTATGGTTGAATTACACTGAAAATGCAGATCCAAACTTCTACATGGAAGGTAGTAAAAACGTGGCTGCTTCTGGTACTCCACAATGGGTTACTTTTACGAAGAGTAATTTCAACCAGAATCAATTAGGAGTTTGGCAGTATTTCTTCAACGCATCAGATGGAACGAACTCTGATAACACTACTATTCTAACATTCACAGTAGAAGAGGATGATATAAACCTTACATTGAGTCAAGGTAACTATACCATACCAGCTTTGAATAGAAGTACTTCTGATACTATGACCTTGAAAGTAAGGATCTATGATACTGATAGAGGCGTAGCTTTGGGGACAGCACAACCTGGTAACTGGAAGTTTTATGTCACGACAGATCCTAACGATCCAGATAGTTTTAGAGTTGATGACAGCGGTAGTGGTACAGGGCAAAATGGTTACATAGATATCGATTTCCCAGTTTCTGATAGGTGTTATTATGGGATAGGTCCTCAAAGATGGAGAGTTGAGTTTGGTTATGATTATTACATATATACAAATTCAAGTGATACGTATGGAGATGACTTCTGGTTGAACTTGACAACAATTCCACTTCAAATAAACATCATCGGACCTAATAACGAGACTTTCAGAAGACAAATCGATCCAATTAACATAACCGGTAATGTTACAGATGATTGTCCTGGTTTGGTATATGGAGCTATAGTACAGTTCCATTCATACCCATCATCAGATTGGACTTATTGTCTGTCTGCAACTGATAACAGCGGTGTTTACAATTGTACTTTGAAATCACCCAGTTATGGAGACTTAACTTACTATAATGTTACTATGAATGCGACAAAACAATATTACAGTCCATCAATTACTAAGAAAAAAGTTGATTCTTTTGTTTTAGTGACGGGTCCAAAACTTGAAACATATACACCACGAAGCATTGGAGATGACACTCATGATTACGGCTGGTCAGAAACTTGGAATTTCACTGCAAGAGTTCAAGATGTAGATCAAAATTCCTATGGTTTTGAGGAATTGAATATCAGCCTATGGATAGACTTTGGACAAGGTTATCAGTTGGTTAATTCAACAACTTGTCCAGGACCTTTGATAACTGGTAATTGTGCTAATCCAAAGCTAATTACTTTCTTACAGAACAACTTTAAATGTGCATACAAAGGAATAAGGAGTTACACATGGAATGTAACAGACTATTGGGGTTATAAGAATGAAACTGCTTCGACCATAGAAATAATGAAGAGCGATGCTGAAATAGAATTAATACAAAACCCATCCAGCATTAACAGAGAATTTTCAACAACAGGTAGGATGACTTTCGTAATTAAAGATTTGGACAATAATTCAGTTTATGTCACTAATGTAAGCACAAGAGGAATAATTTGGATTACAACTAACTCAAGTGCTAATAGTTGGGATTCAGGCAGATTAGTTAATCCAAATTCTACTGGCTATGTTAAATATGACTTCAATCCTAATTGTACTTATTTAGTCGGTCCTCATAACTGGAGACTTGGTGTTTATTCAGATGGTTGTTATTGGGACGTTAATTTATCTTATGATCCACAATTCACTGTTAAAGGTCAATTGAAGAATAATTTACAATTACCAACGAGCGGTTCTTCTTGGAATATTACCCAATTGATAGATGCTAGATTCAATACTACTTCAGACTGTAGTTGGTTTAGAAATGATGAAAATCCTGTTATAAATGCTACATATCATTCAATTGAATTCAGTTTAACTGGTAGTGTATGGGAAAATTGTACTAACTCCTACAATGAATGCAACGGCTGGTACAATTGTACTTGGGATTCTACTGACAAGGACGAGGGATGGTGGGATGTTAGGTTGAACAGTAGTAAACAATACTTTAATGCTAATTCTACTGTCTACATAAACAGATTCTGGTTAGAGAACATCAACACAACATCAGAAAATGGAACAGTCACTCCTCAGGTAGGAGGATGGACTAGAATCTACAACTATACCATAGATATCTATGACGATGAAGGAGACACCATCAACTGTTCTCTATTCATATCAAGAGACAATCAAACAACTTGGGAATACATAGATTACTACACAGCCACAGGAACGCCAGGAACACCAACTCAAGAAACCTGCTGGGTTACGTTCCATGGGTTTGATTGTAGTGACATAGATGAACAAGATGGAAGCAATATGAAATACTTTAAATGGGAGATAAAGAATGGAGTACCTGCCAACAATTACAACACTTCTGCAATACAAGGACCTAACATAACTGAGAGTAATATTACTATAGTATTGATAGCAGGCAACAATAGTCAAGTCAACCGTTCATCTGGAAGCAACCAGATAAGAAGGCTTGCTGTCAACGTTTATGATGATGAGAACAATACTTATAATAAAGATATCAACGTATCATTCTGGGTAACTCATAATAACACCGATTATGAATTCGATTTAAAGAACGCAACCGATTCTCTAGGGAATGCAAGCTATTACTTCAATCCTGATTGTGATTACACGGTAGGTCAACAATACTGGATTGCTGGTGTTACTGATAGATGTTATGAAGATGAGAATGCGACTAGTACTAATTTCACTTTAGAGATAATCGGAGATTTAGTCAATCAGATAGAAATACCAAATGGAGAGGAATTCCTGAGAGGCTCTAACATAACCATAAGAAATAACGTGACAGACGAATGTACACCACCACAATTAGTCAGCGTGGATGAAATAAACATATCGATGACATCTTTGAATACAACAGACACTTTCTATTGCTCACCGATAAACTCAATTTCATTGGGTAAATACAATTGTACATTTAACACTTCATACCCTGTTATCATGCCTACTAGAGAATACAATGTAACAATTTACACTAACAAGACATATTATAATCCAAAGAATACCATAATAGGATACGACCCAGGAAACAAGACTTTCTTCATTGAAACTAAACCTGTTTTAGAATTCCCGCAAGCAATTCCACCTGCTGGAGGATGGGGAAAAGATTTCACTTTTAAGATCAATGCGACAGACGAAGATTATGACAAGATGAAAGTTTGCGGTTACATAAAACAGGTCACAGATAAAGACGGCAATCCTGTTAGTGATGATTGGCAAAAGATAACTGCTGCAGAATGCCAAGAAGATAGTGGCATCAACAAAACATTTACATTTATCCCATACTTCGATTTTAATGCCCCAGATGATTTAGGTAATTGGTCACTGATGTTTAATGTCACTGACAATAAAGATGATCCTACTTTAAACGGTAAACAATACAATACCACATCCGAGGTAATTAACTTTACAGTTGACAAAGATGATGTTCAATTTGTTTATGTTCAAGGAAATGAAACGACTGTCAATAGAGTTAGTGGTGCTGTCACACTAGAATTAAGAGCAATGGATGCTGACAGACCAGGTCAAACAGTATATCTAGTACCAGCATACTTCTGGGTAACTACAAATGCATCCAATCCAAAATCATGGTTCTTATCCTCAACAGATGAAACATCCGTGGACGGCTTTGGTTACTTTTCAATAAGCTTTGATCCAAACTGTACTTATGGTGTAGGTAAACAGAAATGGAAGGGAGCGTTGGGAGAAAACGAAAAATGGAAAGACTGGAGGTACATCAATTCTAGTATATATAACGTCACCATAATCTCAGAATTCACACCGAACATTCAAAAACCGATACAGCTGGTAAGGCTGAAAGGACTTCCCGCAATAGGTGGATATGCAGAAGAAAATGGTGACGACATAGAATTACGTGGTAACGTCACTGATGACGCTGGTTGTGGATTAGTTAACGATTCTAATGTTGTTTTTTATGTCTATGGACAGGGATTAGAAGATTCATTCCCAGCCACAAATGAAGATAACGGTTGGTATAATTACACTATACCACAGAGCGAAACTAAGTCTTGGCCGAACTTCAATTGGTATAACTTAACGATGGAAACAAAGAGAAATTATTATAATGATACAAATTCAACTCTAAACTTCTCATTCTATTTAGCAGACGACCCAACTTTCAGGAATCCAACTTATTATTCACAGACTGGGTTATGGAACTCATATTGGGGAGCCAACTTTACTTTCAACGTTACTGTTAGAGATGCGGATTCAGATAATATGACTGTTTTTCTCTGGTTGAAGAGGGAAGGGGGAGATTGGAGATATGTAAACAATAAAACTCTATATGGAGCTACAAGTTTGAGCGGTAAGGCCATAGGCTTTAAGTGGACTTCTGAATGTGTTGATGTGGGTTCTAACAATCAGTTTAAATTCAATGCAACCGATACCAACAACTACACTGGTGAAATTCTTGGATCTAACTTTGCAGTCAATAAAAGGAGTGTTGGTGTAGAAGTTAAATCAGGTTCTAATGCAATCATAAATAGAGAGTATAATGAATATAAGGACTTAGTTGGACGTGTTTATGATACAGTAGCTTTTACATATGTTGGAGCTGATGTGAAAGGAAGGTTCAGGATACAGAATAGAACAGAATGGTTCACTTTTCTAAATGTGACAAATTCATCAGGCCATTTAATTTACAGATTTGATCCTGATTGTACTTTCGATGCTGGGCAAGCCCAGTGGACAGTTGGAACTTATAATGATAGCTGTTATCAAGATACTTATGAGACAAGGACATTGACGATAAGAGGTCAATTAAAAAATAAAATACAACAACCAACTCGTAATGCGACTCATTATCAAACATTCGTGGTGGGAGAGCAAATTCTGATAAGAGTAAACTTGTCAACTGATTGTAGTTGGTGGAACAATGAATTGGTAGCAAATGCTTCTGTACAAATAAAATTGCAGAGTCCTAATGGCGATTGGGAGGATTGTAACAATACTGGCCCATTATACAATGAAGGTGATGGATGGTATAACTGTACTTGGAATACATCTCATCCATATTCCCGCATGGGTGGTTTCTGGAATATGAGTATGATCGCAAGTAAGGAAGATTATTATTCTAACACAACGATATGGAAAGATTGGTTCTACTTGAATAATACACCGCCTAATTACACTGACTTTGATGTTGAGCCAGATATAGGACCTTGGGGAGGAAACTTTAATTATAGTTTATTTTTAAACGATACACAACGCGACAACATCACTTGTAAATTACTCGTATCGACAGATAACGGGAATACATGGGTACCTAAGAACAATATGACTGTGTATGGAGGACTTGGTTACTGCATCATAAATGTGTCAGACTTTACATGTCAAGATAAGGGTACAGATAATCTGTTCATGTTTGAATTGAATGATGGTACTAACAAATTCAACACAACGAATGCAACAGGACCTATATTGAATAAAGAAAATATTACGATTGAATACAAAGAAGGAAACTTCAGCTTCGTCAACAGATCCTATAATCAGACGACAAAATTAGTCTTAAGGGTAAGAGATATAATCAAGAATGAATATGTTGGTTCAGATGTCAATGGTACTTTCTGGATTACTAAGGATCAAGTGAATTATCTGGAATTTGAAAACATTACAGACAATGTTGGTAATTTAACACTCTACTTTAACCCGACATCTGAGTTTTTAGTCGGACAACAATACTGGTTCGGTGGAATTTATAATGATGAATGTTATATGAATGCTAACTCTACAGATATCTATAACTTAACGGTTATTGGAGACTTGAATAATACAGTAGTTGGTATTGAAGTAGACGAACAAGAGGAATCATTCGGAGTTCATGTTTTGAAAGGAAGCAATGTAACTATATTTGCAACAGTACAAGATGATCGACTTTTCGGAATTGGAAACGTGACTCTAAATATGACTTGGATAAATCAAGGTGAAAAATGGATAGACTGTTTGCCAATAGAACCGGGAGGAGGAGGTAACTATAAATGTACTATGAATACAAGTTCATTACCTGCTCGTTGGTATGATATATATTTAGAATCTAACAAGACTTTCCATAATGATAAAATAACAATCACACCGAATGTTTTCTTCATTAAAACAAAACCACAGTTAAGTTTTCCGAATGTAACAGCTAGTGGAAGTGCTTGGGATAATGTAAATGATTGGGCAATCGGTGGATGGGGTGAAAGATGGAGATTTACTGTTAACTTAACCGATGAAGATTTGAACAATGTTTCTGTAGAAGTACATATTAGGAAATGTTGCACTGGTGGTTGGACTTACATCAATGGCACAGAAGTTATGAGTCCTATAAATCAGACTGTGTCTTTAACTTATAAGAATATAGGGCAATTCAAGACCAATCAAGGTATTTGGCAATACTACTTCACAGCACAAGATAACAGTAGTGATTCATACACCGATCAAACATCACCGTTGAACTTCACTATAGAGAAGGATAACGTATCTGTTACCTATTTAGAGGGTGATGGAGATACTGTATGGAGATACTGGGACAATACTGTGACGTTAAAGCTAAACGTAACAGACATAGATCAAAACATTCCTGCGAATGGTGCTAAAACTAAATTCTGGGTTACAACCAACTACAGTGTTGATCCTAATAGTTATGATGAAGGAGTTACTACTTACAGCAATGTAAACGGAACTATAGAGTATGATTTCAACCCAAATTGTAATTATTCAGTAGGTCCACAGAACTGGAAAGGTGGAGTTTGGAATGATTCATACTATCATGAGTTAAATACTACTAATTATTCTCTAACGATTAGAACTCATCTACTCGTTAATATCTCAAAACCAGATGGAGAAGCTTTCTTGCTTGGAGAACAAGTATTGATAGCTGGGTACATAAGAGATGATTGTTTCAATCCTATAAAGAATGCTACTGTGAGTTATAAAGTTAAAGATCCATATTCACAATTTACATGCTCTAAATCGATTAATGATGGTTGGTCTGAAGGCAACGGTTGGTATAACTGTACATGGGATAGTTCTGTAGCAACATGGGGATGGTATGATATAGAGATAACTGCGAGTAACCCACCTTACTATTCATCTAACACAACAACTAAAATAAATGCATTACACGTATCATCGGCTCCAACAGTATATGACCCACAAGTTGAAATCGATGGTCAAAGTAGAAGTTGGGGTGACACATCAAGATGGGGGCAACTTTATACGTTTAAGGTCAAGGTAAATGATTATGATGGTGATGAAAATAACGTAACCTTGTGGAAGAGTCTTGACAACGAAACATGGACTCTTGTCGCTTGGCAAAGTAAAGAAACACCGTATGTTCCAACTAGATATACTCTTGACGATATAAGGTTCTGGTGTAACATTTCTTATTCAGATTTGGGATTAAATTACTTCAAGTTTAGAACAACCGATGAGTTTGGATACACTGATGAAACTGAAATTGTAAACTTAACATTAGATAGAGATGAGGTAGATGTCAATCCCAGTGGAGCAAGCAATTCAACAGTAAGAAGATTAGGTAACGATAAAGCCTACTTGGAAATTATCATAGAAGATACTGATTACGGCTCATATCCTTCGGGTGTTAACGGAACTATCTGGGTTACAGAAAACGGAACCGATTATTATTTAGAGTACAATTGTTCGAGTGATGATGGTTATTGTTGGGTATATCACGATCCAAGCTGTAATTCAAGCGTTGGTATACAGAGATGGAAAGGAGGAACAGGTGGATCAATAGATGAATGTTACGTACAGACAAATAGCAGTTATGTGAATTTAACAGTCATAGGTCAACTATATGTCAATTCAATAAACCCGACACAAGGTTCTATACTAACTAGAAATGTGAAATATCCATTCAACGCTACTGTTTACGACGAATGTAATGTTAGTTTAAATGACTCAACAGTTACTTGGTACAATGAAACTTGGTATCAAATAGCCTCAGGCTACAATACAACTTGGACTGTTCCATACCTTTATGAACTTGGATCAGAAATAATACGCGTAAATGTAACAAGGCAATACTACGATCTCGGTAGCAATAGTACTACTGTAACAATCTATGGTTGGAGTGAGATATATAATATAGATCCAGTAAATGGAACTCTACTTACAGCAGGGACAAATAAGAAGATCAAATGTTATGTGAGAGATGCTAACACAACTCAAAATTTAATTGGTTATACGGTTAACTTTACTAAAGATGGTTTACCCTTAGGTATTCCACCATATGATGATGTGGAAGATGAAGGAGATGGAATTTATGCTTGGAGATGGTGGTTTACTTCTGGAGAAACAACAGGTCCACACAATTTAACGTGTATTATTGAAGTTCAATGTATAAGTGGAGACTGTTACAACGTTTCAATACCGATTAGAACGACTATTTTGGAAATCTATAGACCTCTTATAATAAAACAAATAATCGTCGATAACTCAACTATATACAGGAATGCATCATTCAAATCTCCATCAAAGACGAACATAAGTGTTTTCGTTTACGATGGAAGTATAGGGCCAGCTAACTTTAGTACAGTTTGGTTCTACAATTCCACTTCTTTATTCAACTCATGCGTAACGAATCAAACTGGATGGTGTAGTATCAAATTCAATGCATCGTCTGAGTTTGTAGAACCTGATGCATACACAATATACATCAATGCAACTAAAGGTGGTACTGATAATTCTACGACAAATCAAACTGTAATAACCATAAGGGGTGGATTGATTCTGAACATGACCCTACCTGTGAAGACTTTCTGGAGTACAGCGGATAACCTTCCGATTCAAGGAGATCTATGGGATGAAAACGGTAATGAGATGTATGATGAGATAGTAAATTGGTATATGGATGGTTCAGATTTTGCATCCACCTTGTCATGGACTAGCTTGAACGTACCCTTAGCAGGTCTTGGAACAGGTTACAAAAATCTAACTGTAAATGTAACTAAAATTTACTATGATGTGGGAGAGGCCTGGAAGAATATAACAATAACTGGTTTGGCTGATGTTGAATGGGCCGAACCCAGTGGATCAACTACTCCTTGGCCCGATCCATTCTTTGTATCTTGTAAGGTAACAGATACTTATGCTAGTCCGCCTCTAGATGGTATACCAGGTTACGCTGTTAACTTTTCTTATAGGACTACTGGAAGTTGGATATTCAACGGGACTTACTGGACTAACGGAACAGAATTCGGAGAACCAGGAGTAGGTTATGCAGGATACACATGGGTACCAGAAGATAAAGGCAGTATAGAATTCAACTGTACTATCGGAAATAACGAAACTCTGTTATACACTGCTAACATTAAGTCTGTTACAAAGACAATAACAATAACTGATGTAGGATTGCCACAGATATACAATGTAAGCATAATTCCTAATGTAAGTCTAGAAGCCAACCTCAACTCAACAAACATAACAGCATTTGTCACGGATGATTATGGAATAGAGAACGTATCTGCAGATATCACTCTACCCAATGGAACTCATGTCTTTGTACTCATGAATAATGTTACTTTAACGAAATATTTTGGTGTTTATACTCCTGTGATCGGTGGAATACATAACGTAGATATAGTTGCAATGGATAAGGGACCCGAATTTAACGTGAATACCACTTATGCGGGTAGTTTTAATGTTTGGGGTAAGGCAGAAGGTTTAATCATGAACAATCCTACGTTCAGAATAGCATGGGGTATCACTCAGATACAGACTTATGAATTCGATTTGTCTATCAACTTTACTAATCTAGGACCAGCACCTGCATATGTAGTAAACCTGACTATCTTTGAAAACACTCCTCACCTGTTCTTGTATAATGCTTCTCAAGAGTACTTCAAGGAATGTGGCAATATGGAAGTTAATGATACATGTTATTTGGGTATCGAAGTGACAGTTCCTGAAAAGACACCTTCAGGATTGATCAATCTTTACACTAATGCTAGTTGGAGGAATGCAGATAATACTTGGAACTTTACTATTGGCTTAACAGAAATAGATGTTTCATCCAATCCGTTGATTAAAATATTGGAAGATAAAATAGATGATGTAGAAACCCCTCATGATAAAACTACTCTAATCGGAAACTTGACTGTTTCATCCTATGGTAATGATCCTGCATACGATGTAGGAATAACTTGGTTGAAGTCATCTGGAAATCTTGGAATTGATTGTCCGACATGTGATGTCATATTAAGCCCGCCTGAATTTGGGTACATGGATGCAGGTTATAATGATACTACTGATGTTTACGTTGAAGTACCATTCGGACAGAGTCCAGGCATTTATTGGACTTTCGTGAGGGCGTATTCAACCAATGCAGGAAATGACACTGCACTAATAAATGTTACGATTCCTCTCAACATGACTTGGATAAGGACTCCATCTACGTTTGATACGATACTAGCTCCATTGAATACTGAGAGAAGTTTCGGTCCTATAGTCGTCAAGAATTATGGTAATGTGAAAATCCTATTGACAACTTACAAGAGTGGGAATGCCTCTCAGTTCATAACTCGCAGTCCAACATCCTTAGACCTTGAGATAGGGGCAACAAGAAATATATCATTGAACTACACGATTGGACAAAATGAATTACTTACAGGTCTTTACTATGGTTATATCTTAATCAGAAATAGTACCCAAGATCAAAAAATAACTGATTTCTGGCTAGATGTCAGGGATGTTCCACCCACGATAAGTGATGTAAACATAACACCTCTTGGGTTTGAAGTTATATACGGAAACGTGAGTATAGAAGCGAAAATAACAGATAATTTCGCGGTTTCAACAGGTTGGATAAATGTTTCTCTACCTAACGATGTTACTTTCCACAATGTATCCAAACTTATATACAACGCATCTTCATTAGACGAAGGATTCAATTACACAGAGAATATAACAACTCATGGTCAAATGAATCACTTTAATTTCACGATATTAAATACCAATGGAACAACGATATACATGAACCTAACGATAAATGGTAATATAATAGTATATAATCAATCAATAACCAATGGCACCAATTTCACAGTAGATGCTGTTGGTTTGACGAGCTTTACTCTCCCAGGAAATCAAACAATAAACGTAAAGATAACTGATGCATATGGATTGATTTCCCAAGCCATATATCTTTCATGGATAGATTACACTGTTCAAGAAGGCAACTACAGTTATTATACAAAGATAATGAATGTAAATGGATCTAGATATTATACTACGTACAATTCGAGTATACTGGGCATTCATCAAATAAGAATATGTGCTAATGACACAAAGGGATTGTGGAATTGTACTTCACCTACTGATGTCATAGCTACCGGAACTACTGTCTTGAGAGTATCCCCAGATCATACTGTGGTGAATATAAATGACATAACATTAGATGATGAGTCAATCTTTACAATCAACATTAGTCTCAATAATACAGGTTATGCCAGAGCCTTCAATGCGAATGTAACTGTCTCAGTACCTGGAGACATAGGTTATGGAAACTGGTTTGCGGTTCCAAACTTCTTTAATTTCGGGTTGTTAATGATGGGTTCAGTAAAATACAACGAGACTGAAATCACAGTACCAGCAGGGACGCCACCAGGACAATACTTAGTGAATTTCACTTCAGAATGGATTAACTTGGATGGTACACTTAACACTAGTCTGACTTCGACAACAGTGAATGTCAATCCAAATCCAGTTATAGACATAACAGAAGAGAGTAAGTGGTTGGGAGCAATTGCAGCAGGAGCATTGAGAGATACAATCATCACTGTTAATTCTACTGGTAACGCCAACGTCACTGATATAGAATTCTATTGTATATCAGGAATAATGTGTCAGAATCTTACTATCACATTCAATCCAGAAAACGTCTCAGTATTAGAACCTAATCAATTTGAAAACATCAACGTAACAATAAATGTAACTGCTGGATTTGAAGCTGGAATTTATTGGGGAATAGTGAAAGCAAACTCTACTGATACATATGATACAATAAACATTTCATTCTTAGTCCCGTTAAACATGTCTTGGACTCAAAATCCATCTTCGATAGAAAAGGAAGTAATACAAGGAACAACAGGATTCTTAGGACTTATAAATATTCTGAACACTGGTAACATATACCTCAAATTGAACGTTTTAAAAACAGGCAACATCTCAGGCATAGTATTCGTCAACGCAACAACTTTGTACGTACCCAGAGGAGAAACAAGTACATTGAGTGTCAATTATTCTGCTCCTAGCGTTTCTCAACTCAGCACTTATCTAGGTTATGTAATTACAGAGAATACTAGTACAGATCCTTCAAGCCAAACAACTTACATTAACCTAACAGTACATCCATATTTCGTAGACATAGTCTATCCAACACAGGAACAGTACATTCCAGACGTGGTTTCAGGAGATAATATACAAATCAAAGTCAACGTAACCTACGGTAGCATTAGTATTAATGAGAGTGTAAATTTCACCGTGAATTTAACTCATGGTTCATCAGTTTATTCGGTGAATTTAAATTATATCAACTATTCGTCTTCAGAAAAACTTTGGTTGTTAAATTTCACCGCTCCAAACATACCTTCAGGGACTGCATATGACTTGAATTTAACTGCCAACGATACTTTCAGGAATTTAGTCTCTTATGATTATGAAATAGAAGCAATAATCTATGAGGATAACATACCACCGACAATAGATGTATCAGTTCCAGGGACAGTTCCAACGACTGAATCAGCTGAGATAACTGCTATAATTACAGAAACTGGTGGAATAGAGATTGTCTATGTCAACATCACTAAACCCGATAATAATACTGAAAGCTTTGAAATGAATCAAGTATCAAGAGAAGGTGATACTTACACTTACAAATATTATTTCACCAACACGTCTCTAATAGGAAAGTATGCTGTAAATGCAACTACTTGTGATAAGTCAGGAAATTGTAATTCTGATTATGCCGAGTTTGAAACTTATCCAGCTATTAGATTCCATGGATATTCTTACAATGTGGAGAGGTTATTCTGGTGGCTGAATCCGATAAAAGTCGACTTTAAACTCTACGATAACGCTACAGAGGAATCACTATACAACTTCAGTTCGAATGCCACAACTGGTTACTATAATAAGAGCATTAGTGCCAGGAGTTATGATTTGAATGTTCATACATGGAATGAAACTATCGATTTATACAACGTACCAATATTTTATGACGTATACAACCCAATAGTTTTTGGTAGAATAGATGGAATCAGGATAGGTAAGGGTTCACTAAAAGGTTTGTATGTTGATACTATACTCAACTCAACTAACTTCATCTTAACTATGGATTATTCTGAATGTTATTATGAAGGTTGTTGTAGAGTCGCAGAGTTTGCAGTTCAGAATTTAGGCATATACTATTGTGACTGGATTAGATTACTCGGGTGTAATTCAAGTTGGACAAGACTCCCAAATACAGTTTTGAACACAAGCACAGGCACTATATCAGTGAATTTAACTGATTCTCCAAAGGGTGCTTATGTTCTAGCAGAATACATTTGTGGAGATAGGACATGTGACGGAGATTACGGAGAAACGTTTGCTATTTGTCCACAAGATTGTGCTCAACCAACAACAGGTACTATACCTACCAGTGTAGGCGGAGGAGGTGGTGGCGGAGGAGGTGCTAGAGTTACTACAGAAGGAGTACCTCTCCCACCGTACGAAGTTAGATCCACTCTATTGTATGTTACACTAAAACCAGGAGAAGAAGAGATTCACTCGATGGATATAACCAACAACTTAGGATTCCAAGTGGACGGTAAAATAACAGTAGAAGGGACTGTATGGGAGTTGATAATGATTGATCAACCTACTTTCACGATCGATGCACATTCAACTAAAGTGGTAAAACTCAAAGTCTTTACATTACCTTCGACTATGCCTGGTATCTACACGGGTGATATAGTCACTGAGTTGGACGGGGAGAGCCACAGGACACCGATCACAGTAAAAGTTGAACTGCCGCCTGAGCCATTGTTGGATGTAAAAGTTAAAGTATTGACAACGTCGGTTAGTCCTGGTGAAGAATTGAAGTTTGAAGTAAGTATAACCAATATGGGTGCGACAGCGAAAGTGGAAGATATAACGGTAAACTATACGATAAGAAACTTGAATAAGGAAGGAATCTTGGCTTTAGCATCGGAGACAGTGGCAGTGGAGAATGTACTCACTTATGTTAAATCTGTTGATATACCCGAAGACACACCACCCGATAGGTACATGATAGAAGTTGTTGCGACCTATTGGTATGGTTATAAACATGCTATTGCAACAGATGCCTTCGACGTATCTATAACACCTGCTCCAGTCAAAGTCTTGAAGGCCATATTCACACATTGGTTAACTTATGCTATTATCTTTGGAGTGGCTCCTGCTGCCTACCTTGGTATGTTAGCGTATAGGAGATGGAAAATATTAAAGAAAGTCAAAGCAAGATACATATTCCCAGTCGATTACAAAAAATTACCAAAGTCAGGAGCAAACTCGGTACTCGTTGGTAAGATTGCAGAAACTGATGTTAAGGCATACATAGATATAGAAAAATTGATGATGCATTCACTGGCAGCAGGTGGAACTGGTTCTGGTAAATCTGTTTCTGCAATGATAGTTGCAGAAGAACTACTCAAGAGAGGAGTACCAATCATAGTTTTCGACCCAACAGCACAATGGACAGGATTCATAAGACCCTGTAAAGATAAACATATGTTTGATCTCTATCCAAAGTTTGGACTGAAACCGAGTGATGCAACTGCTTTCAAGACAAATATAATAGATATCATTGACCCGAAGACTGAGATTGAAATAACGAAACACATGAAGCCTGGAGAGATGACAGTGTTCGTCTTGAATAAACTACCTGCAGGGGAGCTTGACGGATTTGTAAGGAAGACTATTGATTCAGTATTTAAAGTTCAATGGCCGGAGTCAAAGGAAATAAAATTGTTGATAGTCTATGATGAAGTACACAGACTGTTGCCCAAATACGGAGGTAAAGGAGGATACGTTGCGTTGGAGAAAGGTTGCAGGGAATTCAGGAAGTGGGGTATAGGACTGTTCATGATATCTCAAGTATTGATGGACTTCAAAGGAGCGATAAGAGCAAACATTGCCACAGAAGTACAGTTGAGAACGAAATATGAAGGTGATATCAACAGAGTCAGAACTAAGTATGGATCGGATTATTCTGATAGAGTAGTCAAGCTCACTACAGGAACTGCTTTAGTCCAGAATCCAGAATACAACGACGGTAAGCCTTGGTTCGTTTCTTTCAGACCTTTATTACATGATACATTCAGACTGACAGAGAAAGAATTGACCTCTTATAGTAAATTCAAGGATGAAGTTAAAGATATAGAAGATAGGTTGGAAAAATTAAAGAAGAGAAAAGTTGACACTTACGATGTTGAATTAGAATTGAACCTTGCCAAAGATAAGATGAAATCTGGTATGTTCAGAATGGCTGATACTTATTTGGAGTCTGTTAAAACGAGATTGAGTAATTTGGAGAAAAAATAATCCATTTTTTTCAATTTTCTGTCTATTAAGAAAAAGAATAATATGTAGAATACGTAATTAATATTCAGTGACGTCGATGGCAAAGCCTTCCTCTAAAAAAAGTGAGATAGAAAAAAAAGCGGAGAAAACTGAAACACCCAAAGAAACGATTTCAAAACTATCCGATAAAATGCCTTTAAGTGAATTAACTAAAAGAAAAGAAGAAATAGAAACTTTAATTGCTTCCTTGGAAGATGAATACAGAGAAGCTACTGTTTCTGAGAAGAGTTATAATGAGATAAAGAAGAAGAACATTGAAAAACTAGAAGAAATCAAGAAAAGAATCGAACAAATACAAAAGGAAACAGAGGCCCGTGCTCTTGCTCCAATACCTCCTTCTGTTAAAAAACCTGAAGAAAAGGTTGAAGTTCCTGAGGAAGAGAAAATAGTAAGGCCAGAAGAAAAAGTTGAAATGGGAGCTGGAAAATCTGTTGAAGATATTCATAAGATTGAAACAGATTTGGGCAAACTCAACATTGAGATTGAGAAGTTAAAAACAATGATTGAATCGATAAAAGAAATTAGATCTTCGACTGAAGATAAAATTCAAAGACTCATGGAAAGTGTCGGAGAGATTAGATCTTTAGTGTTTCAAAGAGAGGCTAAATTAGGAGAAGAATCAGCAAAATTAGATAAACTGAATGAAATAGTTTCTGAGATGGAACCTGAAAAGATTGCTAAAGAACTAAGCAAAAGAGACAAAGAGATTGGAACTCATGAAACCAGATTAGAGAAATTAGAGGTAAAGTCGGATGACATGTTGAAGACCATGAAAAGTATACAGAAGATACTCGAAGGCATGGGCAATCTTGAGAATGTAGTTAATGTGAGTAAGGATGTGACAGAGAAAAGCATAAAAATTCAGAAGAACATGAAGGACATGGAACGGCTTTCTGATAGGTTGCAGAAAATTTATGTTGATCTAAACAAGAAACTTGAGGAATTCATGACTTATAAAGCCAAACAAGAAGAAATGGAAGAATTAACTAAGGAATTGGTAAAGACAGTCGACCAAATCAACTTAAACTTGGAACAATACGCCAAGACAGAAGATGTTAATGCCTTGAAATTTACGTTAACTGACTTGGAAAAAGAAATAAGCACAATACAAACACACGGCGTTCCCAAGGCAGAATTGTCACCAGCACTACAACAGCTACAGGAACAGAAGGAACAAATAGAGACTTTAATGACTTCTTTGGAAGATGAGTACAAGAATAGAAAAATATCAGAGAAAGAATTCAAGAAAGCTAAAGAAATGAATCTCAAGAAACTTGCTGAAATAGAGAAGAAGATTGATGAAGAGAGTAAAAAGGTTAAACCTCCGGAAAAACCAGTTGAGCCTGAGGTGGTTGAACCTGAAGTAAAAACTGAGCCAAAAATAAAAACTGAAAAAAAAGCTGAACCGACTGAACCCACGAAATTAGAGGAAGTGAAAGAGAAAACTGTGAAAGAATCTGCAGAAGAAAAGATACCACCTGTCGAAGAACCCAAACCTAAAAAACCCCTTTTAAGCAAAAAAGAAAGACTGGTTTTTGAATTGAAAGATTTAGTGGACAAGGGTTTAATAAGTCAAGAAGCATTCGATAGGACGAAACGATTGTTATCAAAGTAATCATAATCTTTATACAATAACTGTTAAATTTTCTGTTAAATATTAATATTAAGTATCTCGATATATTGATATATGTTTAACTCGAAGGATAAGGAGATAGTTGACCTCCTTAAGGAATCTTCGTATCCTCTTTCTACTTATCAAATTGCCAAAGAGTTGAAGATATCTTGGTCAACTGCAAATCTACATTGTTTTAAACTCAAGTCTTTTGGAAAGATTGAAGGCGATTTTAAGGAATCGAAGTTCGGTCAAGGAATGAAGATGATTTGGTGGGTGAATCGTGGTGAAGAGTAACAAAGTATTTTTAATAATCTCAATGTTAGTTTTTCTTACTTTAATTTCTCCAGCTCTAGCCGCAGATGAATGGTGGAATGACACATGGTATTATAGGGTTTTACTCGAAGTAAATACTACTGGTCTCGATACTGTTGATTGGCCAATAGAGCATCCAGTAAATTTCACGAATCTTTTAAGTGGACTCGGGACAAACAAAACATTTGATGAAAATTCTACTAGAGTTTTTGAATACGATTCTTATGGAAAAATTCTTTATGAAGTCAGTAGCCAATTCGAAAAGGATGTATGGTTCAATACGTCAACGAATGCCAAGGGTACTGTAGTATTCATAATGAATGGCTCAACTCCGTTTAATACAATAAGGCGTTATTACATCTACTTTGACATTCTGGATAACGGACCAAAAGAAGCAGTGAATTATTCTTCGAATTTAACCTACCTTTGGAATCAGGGAGAAGTACATGTGAACAATTCAATCTATAATTTCTTCATGGATACTAACAGAGTAGAAAATACTTCTGGTTTATACAGAGTTATAATCCCTTACCCAGGAGGTTATACCACTATATTTTCTGTCGACGAAAATGACCAAACGGTTGAATACGTTCAGTACTCGAATGGAACTCACAACTTGACGTTTAATTTGATAGATAACGCTTCATTCAAGATGGGACCAGAAAGAATGATAATTGAACAGAAAGGAAAAGAAATTATATGGGGAGATCCCAATTCAGAAACTCAAGAAGCAGAAATTATCAAAAGATACTACATCTATGACGATTTGAAATGGATGAAGATTGAGCAGAATATAACAAATCTTGCTACACAAAGTATCCAAAGAAATTCGACTCCCGCAGGAGCCTTAGCCTTAGATTTAGAAAGAGGTTTTATAGGAGGAATTGATACTTTAGATGCTAATTTCACTGAGCCTGCCTCATGGGTATGGGCCAAAGCAGGTGGTGGTCAGTTAGTTGGTGTAATCAATTTCAATGAATCTGGAACATATAATTTCTCTGCTTTTAATAGTTCGGAATTTGGGAGAATAGGTATTCACCTCAACAAAACAACCATAGAATCGAATTCATCTATTTTACAGACATCAGTTATTCATTTCGACACGGGAGTTGGGGCGTCAGATAGATTTCTTAATTTAACGAAGAGGATTAAAAATCCTCCAGAAATATCACTACAGACACCAGAAGCTTGGAAAGTAATAGTTGAAACAAGAACTGAATATACTATTTATAACCTAGGTGATGGAGTAATAATAACTGGTAATGTCACTTCTGATATCTACAACTTGACTGCTTTTATCAACGCAACGATCATCCCACCTTCTGGTCCAAATCAGACAATAATCCTTTACGATAATGGAAGTTATGGCGATGAAGTAGCAGGAGACAAGGTATTTACTAATTATATCAACATTTCCACAACCGATCCTATCGGTCAATGGAACATCACCTTAAACATTTATGATAATAGTAGTTATTATCTCAATCAAAGTTTTGGTTCATTTGACGTAACAGACATCTACAACGTAAGCGTCAACGTCTTGAACCCAAACGGCTTTCCGAACAGAGTTGTTAATGCAAGCATATTCGTCCAGAACTTTGGTGGCCATAAGAACATTGGGAACGCTACTATAAATTGTAGTTATAAAATTGGTGGTACTGATGTAAAGGTATTCAACATAACAGACTATTTGAACGGGACATATCTTTTGAATTTTACGGCACCCTCAGAACTCGGCCAATATGTATTGTCCTGTAATGCAACAAAAGATGGAAACTTTGGGAATGGTACCGATATATTCCTGGTAGAACCACAAAAAGGTTACATGAATATTTCTCCTCAACCAAATAATTACACTGCTACAACAATAACCTGGAATGTCTCAGAGAATTTTGATTTATTAGTTAACATTACTAACATCGGAGAAGGATACGTGTATTCTCCAAACATCACTCTTCAATTACCACAGAACGCTCCCCTCAACTGGACTTCTAACTACACGTTGTATGAATGTAATGACCTTTACATAAACGAATCTTGTTGGACAGTCTTTAACATTACTGTATCCGAAAAAACCCTGTCTGGAACATACTTAGTAAATGCATCAGCAGTTTGGAGAAATCCAGACGGTTCGTATAACTCGACTAATACCTCTGTTACCGTAAATGTAACTTCCAATCCTTTGATGGAAATACCAGAAGATTTGATAGAAGGAATTGTTGGTGGAGGAAAAGAAAAGACAGTTGGTAACTTCACTGTAAGGTCAATTGGAAATGACCCTTTGGTTAATATTACATTTAATGTTACAGGTCTTCCTGATTTCAATATAACATTTATTCCATCAAGCTTTTCATTCATCAATGGAAGTAATAACGAGACAGTTTCAGTAAATGTTTCTGTACCAACAGGTTATCTGCCGGGTGTCTACAACGGTACAATAAATGTCTCAGCTGAAAACGACGGTTCCGATAGTATAACTCTGTCGATAACAGTATCTGGAACTAACATGTCTGTGGAAACACAACCAACTAATTATACTGCAACTACGATAAAATGGAATACGTCGGAATCTTTTGATCTTTCTATCAACATAACGAATATCGGAAATGGAACTGCTTATTCTCCTAACATCACTCTTCAATTACCACAGAACACTCCCCTCAACTGGACTGCCAACTACACGTTGTATGAATGTGGTGATGTTTCACCTGGTGATTATTGTACAACTGTATTCAACATAACTGTACCTGAGAAAACACCCTCAGGAAAATATTTAATAAACGTGAGTGCTTTATGGTCTGACCCAGAGACAGGTCAACAAAACACTACTAAGATATTTAACGTAACGGTAACATCGAACCCCCTGTTATATATAATAGAAGATATCATCTCGAATGATGCTATACATGGAAAAGAATCATACCTAGGTAACTTCACTATACAGTCAATCGGTAACGATCCTTTAATGGACATAAGTTATAATATCTATGGATTACCTTCTGTTTTTACTTTTAAACTTATCCAGAACGTGACAAACCTAACTGCAGGTAATAACGCAACTGTTTTAGTTAATGTCACGATACCTTTAGGTTATAATCCAGGTTATTACAATGGTTCTTTGAATGTTACAGCTGGCAATGATGGATATAAAAACTTGACTTTAGAGGTTAAGGTTCCTATAAACAGAACCTGGAGTATTATTCCAGATTACTGTGAAAAACCCATGACTCCACCAACAGGGACATTGTGTAATGTTGTAGTCAACAACACAGGAAACGTGGAAGTGAACATTACGATTTCTCCATCAAGCGCAAATCTGACATGGGTGAGTGAGACTAACTTCACAGTACCCAAGCAAAACTCTCATACTTTTTCAGTACTGTATGATATAGGTAATTCATCTCTCCATTTCAACTATTCTTACTACAAGGTCGACGCGAATCAGACTGATGCGGTCCCGGATTATATAATTTTAGCCACTCTTCTAACTCCGTATGTAGGACCGGCAATAAACATAACTATAACACCAACCAAAACTGAACAGACCGGTTCTCTCGAAATCTATGCGAATGTCACAGATAGATCTGGTAAGGGGTTGCAATGGGTGAGGGTTAATGTAACAACGCCAGACAATGTGACTAATGGTATAGACATGACTTATGTTGGTGTGATTGGATCAAACATAACAAGGTGGAATGCAACTTATCCCAAAGCCTGGGGTAATACCACTTTGAGAGGTACTTATGAAGTCATCGTCTATTCCCTTGATAATGCAACTGCTTTTGGAAATGCGAGTGATACTTTCTTTGTGTATACGAGACTTTTCATCACACTGTATACGATGTCTGACAGCTATCAACGAGGAGAAACAGGCTCAATATATTACCGATCAAAAGATGCTGCTGGGTCACCAATAAAGGGAGTTAACACTACACTCAGTATAAAAGATCCAAATCAAATACTCATCTTTAACTCTTCTTATGAAACAGACCCTGGAGGATATGTACAACCCCTACCACAATTTATAATTGCTTCAGATGCAACGATAGGTGATTATAATTTAACATCTTTTTCATCCTATTACGATGAAGGAGGATCTGAACTCGTAAATGATAATTCAAATTATACTTTCAGTGTTTACGAAAAGGTAGGAATGCTGACTTTAGACTTAGAGGCACCGTTTGAAGTAGCAACGGGTGAAGACCTACAAGTTTCAGCGACAGTAACAGATGGTACTAAAAACATAGATGTTGATTCTGCAGTTGCTAGTCTTTTCGATTCTTTGGGAAATCAGATTTTAACAGATTCTCCGATGACACGTGTGAGCGTCGGTAAATATGTCAGAAATTATACAACATCGGTTTCTTCTAATCAAGGTAACTGGAAATGGGTCGTCACTATAAGTGAAGACAATAACAACATAAGTAAAGATATCTTTGAACGTTTGATAGGTGGCCCGCTTGATGTAAGGGACATAACTGTGATAGATAATACAATTCCTGACCTTGAGATTTCTGTTGTGATAGAAAATACTGGTGAAGCGACGTTCGATGTGTATGTTGAATGGAATCTCACGAGAACAGATACTGGAGAAAGGTTAGATAGCGGACTAGATACTGTTAGGATTGATGGGAACTCAGAATATGTTTATACAGCTAAACCAGACAACATAGATTACGTGGGTGAGGTTAAGATAACTTTCATCGCCTATTATTCAGGAACAGAAAAAGCTGGAGCTTATGATATATTTAACACACAAGTTGGAGTAACGACTACGACAGTAGCTCCAGGTCCAGGACCAGGTCCAGGACCAGCACCTGGTCCACCAGCAGCACCACCAGCAGCACCACCTCCAGGTGTAGCAAAGATAGAGATTGTAAAGTATCCTCAGGAAATAGCCGTCGAGAGAGGCTGGGTTAAATACCCGAGTGTGATAGTCAATAATACGGGAGAAGTAAGTCTTCGTGACGTAGTATTATCGATAACAGGTATTCCATCGTCTTGGTACACAATTGAACCTTCTAAAGAAGATTTATTACCAGTCGGAGATAGTGTAATCTTCAACATAAAGTTGGAGGTTCCGATATCTGCAGAAGCTGGAGAATATTATGGAGTGATAAAAGTTGATTCATCTCAAGCTTCTGACGAGAAAATGTTTGTTCTCACAGTCTTCGAGTCGAGAGAAGAATTGTTGGATTATGAGATTAAGAGACTAAAGAGGGAAATTCAGGAGTTTGAATCTGAAGTCGAAAGAGCGAAAGAAGATGGAAAAGATGTGAGTGAAGTTGAAAGACTTTTAGAAGAAGCGAAGAATCAAGTTAGACTTGCAGAAGACTATCTCCTCAGGAAAATGTTCGATGATGCTTTAGCATCGGTCTTTGCAGCAAGAAGTTTGTTGGATAGGGCAAAATACGCCTTGGCTGTAGCACCATACGTGAAACCTCTTTTCCTTCCAATGTGGTTAGTGGTAATTTTAATAATCCTAGCAATAGTAGTGGTAGTTCTGTTCATCTTGTTGAAGAAGATGAAGATAGATATATCTAGGATCGTGAAACCAGGGGTGAAAGAAGCTAAAGAGGTTGCTAAAGAGGTTAAGGAAAAACCAGCAGAAAAGGAAGCTCTAGTAGCAGAAAGAGATAAAATAAATAGGATGTTGAAACTTCTTGAGACTGAACGCAAGGAAGGTATCATAACCAAGAGAGCGTATGATGAATTAAGGCACAGGAATGAGACCAACCTTGCTGAAGTAGAGAAGAAACTGAAAGAGATGGGATAGAAAACCACACCACAAATTATAGGTAAAACCACTTATAAAAAATTAGATATACTCTCAATCCTTTAATTTTAATTAGTGAGGAAAATGGCACTCCTAAATGTAATTAATTTCGTACTCAACATAATAATGGTATGGCTTTTCGTTTTTGTTGTATACATATTATGGTTAGTCAAGAGAAAAGTTGAAAGAACTGGCATTTTTAATAAAATCTACACTTGGTTGTTGTTTGGTATTGTAAGTGTTTTAGCATATGGACTCTTGGCAGCTATAATTTCCTTTCTTGCTTTAGAGTTATCAGATAATATCATAACAACGTTACTTTACTTGCCTTGGGTGTTTTTCTCTTTGTGTATTTACAAAGTTGGGAGGACAATATTGGGCTTGACAAAGGAATTCGGTATTACTGAAACAAAAGAATCAGAGAAAAAAATTTTGGAATCAGAAAGGAAAAAAATTATAGGCACATTGAGATTACTAGAGTCAGAATTCAAAGAAGGTATCTTATCAAAGAAAGCATATAACGAGATGAAGTTAAGGAATGAAGTTAAGCTTGCTGATGCAGAGAAGAAACTAAAAGAGATGGGATAAGACTTAAATTTGTTACTCCTTAACAGTAACACATGGATAAAGGTTCAAAATCTTCAGTAGGCGCGATTACGAGTATGTTTTTACTTAACATAGGAATAGTTCTATCAGTTCTGAGTCTACATGAGATTGGGCATGTATTGCTTGGAATGTACGTAGGGTGTGAACAGGGAAGAGCTATCATTTTCGACACTTCTCAAGAAGGACCTTATGCAGAACTATACTGTTCTGATGGTGTGAGTCATAACATTGCTTACATGGGTAGTGTCTTGATAACCGTAGCATTCGGTTCTATATTCTTATTCTTGAGAAAAATACCTCAAAGGAATCTTTTTTTTGTTGTAATAGGTTTTAGTATCCTTTTCGCAAGTTTGGATATTGCAGCCTTCACAGGAATAGAAATGTTACAATATTTTTCTATTGTTTTAGGAACAATGTTGGTAATAATCGGAGAGTTTTTGACTGGTTTAGCCTACGCTGAGGCTTAATTCTGTCGATTTTTTTATCGATTTATTTTATTAATCAGAAATTATAATTGAATATTAGTGGTCTCTTGACTAGGGTAATCGGCGTTGTATCAGGTAAAGGTGGTGTCGGCAAGACAACACTCGTTGCTAACTTAGGTTCTATCCTGTCATCTAAATTCAAGAGGAGTGTTGTGATTGTCGACTGTAACATAACAACTTCTCATTTGGGTCTTTATCTCGGTATGTATTATACCCCCGTGACATTGAACAAGGTTTTATTAGGACAGGAAGAGATTGGTAGTGCTATGTATGATCACTTTACTGGGATGAAGGTAGTCCCTGCCTCTCTAGCTTTGAAAGACCTTCAAGGTGTAGATATTTTCAATCTAAAGGATACTATCAAAGAACTTTTTGGTAAGACTGATATAGTGATACTAGATTCTGCTCCTGGTATGGGGAGGGAAGCGATATCAGTCCTGAGGGCGAGCGATGAAGTCTTGTTCATCACAACACCTTTCATCCCTTCAACTATGGATATCATAAGGTTGAATGAGGTCATAAATGAATTAGAAGTTAAACCTTTGGGTATTGTTCTGAACATGAAATCGAAGGAGAAGTATCAATTGAACTCGAGTGAAGTTGAGGGATTAGTTGGGTTACCTATTATTGCTTCGATACCATTGGATAAGAATGTGCCGAGAAGTCTATCATTGAAGACACCAATCGTAACCTTTATGCCGAATTCTCCTGCTTCTAAACAAATCACAGCCTTGGCAGCAAGACTCATTGGAGAAAAGTATGAACAACCTGGTTTATTGAGAAGGTTTGTGAATTTTTTCAAGTCATAGTATTTTTTCATTAAAGGAATTATTGCAAAAAAATCTAAAGATAATTTTTATACTGAATAGTTACATAAGGTTACATTTATATGCAGAAAATCTAAAATTTAGATTAAGTTTTTAAAGTTTTCGGTTTGGGAAGGGACATGAAAAAAAGATTTATTTTATTTTCATTAATTCTGATTCTTTTACTATCAATTGGCTCTGTGAGTGCTTATTCAATCACTACAGTAACAAATAAAATAATATATGTGATAAACGATCCTTTAACCATTACTGGAACAGTGGATACTACTGGCAGCGTTTCTATTACCGCGACAATATACAATTCTACTGGCTCTACGATGTACACTTCGACAAAAATCAGTTCTGGAGGAAGTCCGAACACATTTTCTATTTCAAGTACAATTGACGGTAACTATACTCCTGGCAATTATATTATAATCATTGCCTCTGGGACTGACACAATTAACATGAGCATTAGAGTTATTTCACAGGGGATTTTGCTTGGAGCCAACCCGATAAGTTCTGGAGATGATGTGATCAGTGTTAGTACTACTCTTTTAATACAGAGTGACTCAGCTCTTGGTGGGAACTTTACAGAATTATTGAGTTTATCTGAATCGAGTACACAGACACTACATTACGGAAACTATTCTATACGTGGTAAGCTTTATCATTTTGTTCTGGTAGATCAAACAAACGCTTCAGTTTATGACAGACTTTATATAGATGATGATAAAGATTTCAGGCTCTTTAATGACGCAGAAGATTCTGGTAGTGCAATTGACATTGAATACCAAGCTTTGAAGAAAGGTAGTGTATTCAGTAACGGAACATTCAAGTATATCGTTGGTGAGATTGAAAGGACAACTGGAGATAAAATAGTCCTCTGGACAAAACCAAAAGGAAAACCACCGTATTCAACTTCTGATGTGGTGAATTTCATCGTTATAGCAAAGAATAACACACGCTTACTTTCTCAAGGCGTGAGTGTTGATATTCTAAATTCAACTAGCCAAAAAATCACATCTACTAATATATATAGTACTGGTAACTTTGGTTGGTTCAATGCAAGTGTCAACCTGTCAAACATTCCAAACCTTCCTGCTGGTATTTACGTCATTAGCCTTAATGACAGTCTTGGAATCATGCCTTTCCCTGTAGAAGCTTTCAAGTTGTTTGTTACTATTACTGATTTATCGAACAACCCAACTTCAGATTTTGCTCCCAACTCTAAGGCGAGGATTAACATTGTTTCTAAAGATTCATATGGACCAAAAGATCTAACTACCTTTACCGTTAATGTTTATTATCCAGATGGAACTATTGTTTCGAAAACAAAAACTGATTTTACTCAAATTTCTGACGGAATCTATCGGTATGATCTTGATTTGACTGATGCTCCAAATGGTGGATATGCTGTAAGCATTACTGGTACTATCGGAGCGAACACACAAAAGGCTTCAACTGGTTTTGAGATTCAGACTATCAACTTTGAAGCAGAGACAATCAATACAAAATACGTGGAAGAGGCAGAAGGGGCTGGGACAATGATCAATGCTTTTGCACCTAATTCCAACATAACGATAATGACATTCTTATCTAATATCTCAGAAGGAGGAATAATGGCAGAAGGACCTGAAGGCATGACTGGTTTGTTATCCCCTGGAGATTGTAATTCTACTGTTACATTAACTGAGGTAAAAGATGAGAATGGTGATTCTTATTCTGTCAATTATCTTAGCATGAATCTTAGTGATGCCTTGAATTATTTGTATCCAACCGATCCCATAGAAGATGTTCCACAGAACATTTTGGATCAGTGTATGATAATATTTGAGACCCCGAGCAAGAATGGAATCTATAAGGCAGAAGTTAAGATAAATTATCAAGGAGAAGAGAGATATGCAGGAGACATATTTGGTGTGCAGAGACTCTGGGCTGTCGGAGACACTGTTGACTTTAAGGGCGAAGAGTTTGGTTTTTTTGCACCCAATTCAACCGTGAGAATTAAATTGAAAGTTACCGATTTGAAAACAGACGAAGAATTACCTGCTGAAAACATAACTTCTGCAAAGATAATCGAGCTTGAGAGAGAATTTCCTTCATTCAAAGATATTTTAGCTGATGAAACTCTGAGAAATAATCTAAATGAAAGTGTAGTTAATGGTACTATTTCCTTCAATTCTCCAGTCGATGAAGGTTTCTATATCATGAAGTTTAGGTTTACTGCATACGTTGATGGTCAGACTGAAACAGGAATTGGAGATGCTTTCTTCATGTTAAAAAAATATATGGTTTGGGGCGAATTGACTGGAGCTGAGGAAGGACGATGGTTTGTCAAGCAAGGTCAAAATATCACTCTCAGCGTTACTGTGTTAGATATAGATAAAGCTCAAACTTATTTTGGCGGTTATAGTTCTCAAATGTCTTGTACCGGATGTGGTGGTTTCATCATTAATATTTCTGAGATAAGAAATGATCAACAATTCAAGAGAGTGACAGGATATACTGTTCTAACTGGAACTATAATCAATACAACTAATCCAGTATCTGATCTCACAATTGTTCCAACAGGTACTGACATGCAACCAGGTTGGTATAGTGTTGACTTGGTTGTTACAGATCCTTCTACAAACGAGACCTATTTTGGTTGGGGTTGGTTTGAAATAAGGAACTTTTGGGCTGAAATCCCGGCAGTCAAATGGAATGAATCACATTATTTATTGTATGCTGGAGAGAAAGGAGGTCCTGGTGGAGGAAGTTATAAAGTAGGAGGTAAGGTAGAGTTTACTGTCATAGCAAGGGAACCCTTCAGTGATATAGGTTTAACACAAACCTCTCCACCTTCAGTAGAAACTGTACAGTGGTTTGTAGGATATCCTCCTGTTCCAATATCAGGCTACAGCACTTCTGTTTCAACAGAAGATATAATAGTATGTTTTGATGAAGAAGGTAAAGAATGCCAACTCATTCCGAATCAATACGTTGTAACCATTTCAAACTTACCGTCAGACAAGCAGGGCGATTTCCAGGTAAACGTTAAAGTTACAACTAATGAGGGTTCTGACATTGGTAGTTTCTGGTTCGATTTTTCCTCTTACTTGATTGAGAGTGTATACAGAATAAATTCATGGCCACCTTTGTTTGCTAATACAGAAAACTTTACCATCAATTTTACTGCTACTGACTTTGAAGACAACCCACACAACATAACAAACGTTACCATAGACAGACTTGAAGACAGGAAACTAGGAAGACCAATCAAGATGAAATATGGAAAGAACTACACTACCTATTGTGGTTTTGATTTCTGTAGTGTGGATGTGTATCTGGCCAATCTACCGAGTGGAGAATATTTTGTAATGTTCTCAATTGTAGACGATGAAAATAATAAAAAGTCAGAAGAAGCGGAATTTAAGATTCAAAATAAGGTAGTTGGAATTCCTTCCATAGAAGAAGCATGGGTATGGGAGAACGAGCAGGCGAGTAAGAAAATTGATAATGATGTGAGAAAAGGAGAATGGACATGGTGTGGAGATGAAAGAGAATCAATTCCAAACGGAACAAAATTATGCCAAGATTATTGCCCACCTGACGAACCATGTCAAGAATTCAATTTAACTGTACCGAATGTTTCATACGAAAAAGAAGTGTTCGGTTATATTCCATTAATGGAAGAAGGGTTTATAGGAGAATTTGGTGATGTGGCAGATAAGAGTAGGATGTGGATGTATTTTAACGGTTCACACATGTGGATAAATGCTACACCGAAAACAATGTATGGGGATGAATACTGGAGAGATTTAAGAGAAACGACACCAATAGCAATCGGTGGTACTTTCACTGATAATAAAGGTGGGTTGTGGGAACTGGATGCGGTAGGAGACCATAGTATTATGGTTACTGGTTTAACCACTCTATACAAGACAGGTGTCTTAATCAATACTTCCTATTCAAAGAGTGGTGTTATAAAGATTGGACCGATTCATGAAGATGAACTCGGCGCATTTACTCAACAAGGAA
>Ga0209635_10000173_pt1 | contig 40428 bp, 49 predicted proteins | sample DeeMarSWOR230_32_FD_187463 | JGI IMG/M metagenome (GOLD analysis project Ga0209635, IMG submission 187463) | Marine sediment microbial communities from White Oak River estuary, North Carolina - WOR-2-30_32 (SPAdes) (version 2) | ecosystem: Environmental > Aquatic > Marine > Intertidal zone >...
CCCCCGCAAATCTCCTATTTTTTGTTGCACTGCCTAGATTGGGTTTCCTGTCATTGGCAGTTGGGGAGTCTCTCGCACCCTTTAGAGTTTCTTTTTGGTGATTATTATATAGGGAAAAGTCAAGATAGCGCTTCAGGTGGTCGGTATGACTAGTGAGGATTGGAGCGTAGCTGTTTTCAAATGTAAACCAAATGACATCAGGAAGATTGTTCCCGTCTTCTACAAGTTTGTTAAAGATCTTGCAGGGGTGAAGAATCTGCACTTCATTATTAGAGATCGTCTTGAAGATGAGGTTATCTTCAGTTTCCGCGTACTGATAGAAAAGGAAACAAAACGAGTAATCGCTAGCAAAATGGCCTACATGCTAGGACGGTTATTGCTGAAAGGCGAGTTCGCTGTCGACCCTGAGCTTCAGCATCCTCTAAGAAAGTTCGTTGCATGGTCCGCTGAAGAAAGAATCGCCAAGTCTGGTTCGACAAAGTTCACTGAATTTTATTCTCTCTTGGAGAAGATGAGTAGACTAGCTATTCAGATGATAAGGAGTAGATACTTCAGCTCAGATGAGAGAGTTGAGATTGCGCATGTTATGTCTTGGATGCTAGGTTGCACCGAATACGGCAAGCTGAGCGCAGCTCACATGGAGGTGGGCTACTATGATCGCATTGAAGACAAATACCATAAATATCTCCAGAAAGATTTCCTGAAGCCCTGATTGGTTCGGTTACTTCGACGAAGTAACCTTAGTACATTCCGGGGAAAGGAAGGACTGATGTTTTTACGAAATAGAAATGGCTTGTATCCTCAAGGAAAAAACCTACGGGGTCAGGAAAAAGTCCATACATTTGTGGCCGGGGTGAGGTAGTTTAGTCCAAGGTGGAGATGTCTCCCGCAGACCCCATTTTTTGCACGCGCAGGTAGATAGCGCGCAATTTCTATTTTTGATTTCTTCGCATGAAGATTTCTGGAAGCACGAGGAATCCCAGGGAGGAGAGCGATATGACAAGGGTCCATTCAACCAAGTCCAATGGCACGGTCTGAAATATAGCTGGCAATGGCGGAATGTAGACTACAGCTATGGTCGATAAAACAGAGATAGCAACGGCTATGACTAGGGATTTGTTGGTTAAGAACCCTACTCTGAAGGCGTTTCGTCTTTCGGACCGGCAATTCCACACGACGACTAATTCGAAGAGACACGCAACTAGAAACACCATGGTTCTCGCCTTCTCCACCGAACCCACAACTTCCAATCCATACCAGAAGACTCCCATTTCGGCGACTAATTGAATAAGTGACGAGGCAAGGATGAAAAAGACCATTCCTTGCATTATGCTTTCCTTCGGGCTGCGAGGTGGCTCTTGCATAACGTCCTCAGCAGGCGGGTCCATACTTAAAGCCACAGCAGGTGGACCATCGGTGACAAGGTTTAGCCACAAAATCATCGCTGGAAGCAGAGGAATCGGCAAGCCGATTGTGGCGAAAGCTCCTATCAAAATAAGTTCAGTAAAGTTCATGGCTAGTAGAAATCGGATGAACTTGCGAATGTTGTTATAAATGATTCTACCGCCTTTGACAGCATCTACAATCGAGGCAAAGTTGTCGTCTGCAAGAATCATGTCTGATGCTTCCTTAGTAACATCGGTTCCCGTGATGCCCATGGCCACACCGATGTCTGCCTGCTTAAGCGCAGGGGCATCATTGACCCCATCACCGGTCATGGCTACTATGTTTCCTTTGCTTTTCAGGGCTTTGACGATGCGGAGCTTGTGTTCTGGGGAAACCCTTGCATAAACTGTGACATTATCAATAATCTTGTGAAGATCCTCATCATTTATTCCGTCGAGTTCCTCACCAGTAAGACCTGTCCCGTTTTTCATTATTCCAAGTTCTCTTGCGATTGTGACTGCGGTTAATTTGTGATCTCCCGTAATCATCACTACTCTTATCCCGCCCTGTCCGCATAATCTGACTGCTTCTTTTGCCTCGTTACGCGGAGGGTCAATCATTCCCACAAGGCCCACAAGAACAAGTTTTCTTTCTGCACTGTCTTCATCCAGTGCAGCGGGGTTGTGCGACATAGTCTTATACGCAATTCCCAGGACCCGCAAAGCTTGACCAGCCATTTCCTCGCCTTTCTTGAGGATCTCTTTTCTTAGAGTCTCCTTAAGCTTGACTTCATCCTCATTCTGGTAGATATACTCGCATAGCTGTAGAACCGTCTCAGGAGATCCCTTAACACAAGCGATTTGCTGCCCTTCTGGCGTGGCATGTATTGTTGTCATACGTCTTCTTTCTGAGCTAAACGGAATCTCACTTTTGCGTGGGTACAGACTCTCCAGTTCGTCTTTTTGCATTCCAGCTTTGGCCGCAACTACAATCAACGCGCCCTCAGTTGGATCTCCAATGATGTCTGTCATATCATAGCTGGCATTATTACACAATACACCTATCCTCAGGAGCAAGCTAAGATGCGGATCGTTGGTTGGGTCAATCCTATCGTGCCCCGAATAGAATTCGCCCCTATGTTCATAGCCGCTGCCTGTGACCTCGAACATTTGATTGTTAGCGAAGATTTTTCGGACAGTCATCTCCCCCTTAGTCAAGGTGCCTGTTTTGTCGGAACAGATAATTGTGGTAGATCCTAAGGTTTCCACGGATCCGAGTCTCCTGATAACTGCGTTGCGTTTTGCCAATTCGCGAGCACCTAGAGCAAGGGTCACTGTGACTATGGTTGGCAATCCTTCAGGAACCGCAGAAACTGCTAAAGCTACAGATGTCATGAGAACCTCGAGTTCGACTCTCCCTATTCTAGCCAGATCTAGAAGAAGTATTGTGATAACGACAATAGTGACGATGATTCCTAGTTTCTTGGCAAACTGGTCAAGCTTGAGCTTAAGTGGTATCTCTTGCTTCTCGACCACTTGCACCATTTCAGCGATTTTGCCGAACTGTGTTTTCATGCCAGTGGATGTGACGATGGCCTTCCCTCTTCCGTAGGTTGCATGTGTACCCGTGAAAATCATGTTCTTTCTATCAGCGATCTGGGTTTCAGCCGCGAGGATGCGAGTATTCTTATCGACGGGAGCGGATTCACCTGTCAAAATTGCTTCATCAACGCTCAAGTCTACAGTCTCCAATAATCGCGCATCAGCCGCTACGCGGTCTCCTGCTTCCAGAAGAAGGATATCTCCAGGGACAATTTCTCTAGCAGAAATGATAACTTCTCTTCCGCTTCTTAACACTCGTGCTTTTGGAGCAGTTAGTTTTTCCATGGCTTCCATGGCTTTTTCAGAACGGAACTCTTGGATAAAGCCAATAACCGCGTTGAGAGTAACAATCGCTCCTATTGCTATTGCATCCGCGTATGTCTCCAACACTACATGTGGGTCAGCTGCAGCTTGCGACTCAACGAAACCGATTATGACAGAAATTATAATGGCGACTATTAGCATCAACATAAAAAGGTTCTTAAACTGATTCAAGAAAATCTGCAACCAGGATGCTTTCTTATGCTTCTCCAACTCGTTATATCCGAACTTGGTCAGTCTTTGCTTGGCTTCTTCTGTAGTCAAACCTTTGAGGCTGGACTCCAGACCACGTATGACCTCTTCCTTTTCGATTGCGTACCATTGAGAAGACAATACAACCAAATCGAAGTTGTGCTTTCCAAGTAAAAAATATTACCAATATTCGCGCGCGGGTGCACATCGCCGGATCTATTCGCGCTCGAGAGGCTCTCGGAGATTCTGCTCAGTAGATTGAGAGTCCAGGGTATTTTTGTCTTTTGTGGTGCGCGCGCACAAGTATCCGAAATGCTTAGACCAAAGGAGCTACCGAAGGAGCTCTATCCAAGCTATTGGAAATGGGTTCGCCGAAGTGTTTAGTCAGAATCGCGCGCGCAACGCGAACGTCAGAAGGATAATGGCCAGCAAGGCTAGCATCGCTGTTGAAGCTGCCCTTTTCATTCTTCACCAAATTTAACTTGTCTTGGAAACTATCATCGCTTTTCTGTATGCATAGGGGTGCGCTCCCGCATCGTTATGTGCATGCATTGCTAGATAGCACCAAACAGAAAGATTATGCCTACTATGAGTAAACCAGAGGCAACTGTTTGAAAGCCATATAACAAAACGTTTTCCTTCGCGATTTTCCCAAGATACAGACCGAGTAAAAACAATGTGGCTAAGGTCAGAATCAACGAAGCAATATAGGCTTCCGAGATCGCAACCAGACCGATTCCCGTCAAGATGAATGGAATGAGAGAGATTATGCCGGTTAACACTGGTGACGTACTATCAATGACAGCAGCGTATAAAGAGGCAAAGTTGGCAGCGTCATTCTGTACAGAGTTGCTGAGATCTGTAAGCATGGCAGCCTCGAGAGTTTCAAGTCGATTCTTTCGTTCTGCTCTCTCTGTCATGTAAGCGCCAAAGAGCCCGGACACTCCCATAGCTAAGCATGCCCCCAATCCTGCTGTGACGATTATCCCAGCGCTTGCAACGCCTACAATCCAAGATCCTACTATGATCCCAAGTACTGTCATTGAGCCGTCAAAACCGTTCTTGATAAAGTATCTTCGAGCGATTGGGGTCATTTGAGTAATACTCAGATATGATCTGATCTTCCTGAGAAACTCGTTAAAGCGTTTTATCACGCTTCTGAACCACACCGATTACTCAGAACTATCTTCACCGCTATTTTTACTCTAACCGGCTCTCAATATAAATCTTCACATTCTACGCGCGCCGGAATTGGTGGTCCGGGAGAGATTTGAACCCAGCCCACAAGGGAGATATCACCCAATCTTTCCCTTTTTTTGTGTGAGTATGCAATAATCCTTTTCAGTTGTTGCCAGCAAATAAGAATCAAGCGTGAATAAGATGGTTAATACAGCTTTATTGATTATAGATATGCAGTTGGGGAATTTTCAAGGCCCAGATCCAGTTTGTGATGGAGAACAACTTCTGTCTAAGGTTCAGTGTCTGATAGAAAAAGCGCGTGATGAAGGCGTTCTGATATTTTACGTACAGAATAAAGGAAGCAAAGGTGACCCAGATGAAATCGGGACTCCAGGATGGGAAATCCATCCCACCATTGCTCCAAAAGAAGGAGATGTGGTGATTGACAAAGAGACTCCTGACGCCTTTCATAAAACAACCTTGCACCAGAAACTCCAATCCAAAGGAATAGAGAAGCTGGTCATTGCAGGTCTACAAACGGAGTATTGCATAGATACAACCTGCCGTCGAGCGTACAGCTTGGGATTTGACGTGGTCTTAGTGAAGGATGCGCACAGTACTTGGGATTCTTCAAATCTAAAAGCAGAGCAAATAATTGGACACCACAACCGAGTTTTGGACGGGTGGTTTGTAACTCTCAAAAATCAAAACGAAATCAGATATTAGAAAGCGCACACAAAACATGCAAAAAATCAATAAGGGGTTTCCTCGTGATAATGGGTGCGCCTAATCAGTTTTTGATGCCCCATTAAGATTCTCCTTCGCAAATGTCCTTGACATGATTTTGGCTATGTAGCCAGCTATTCGATTTCTCAGTTTTTTTGATCTAACATCAGTTAGAGCGTCAACATTCTCCTTGTTGCTCTTGAAGTCAACAGAGAACTTTTCGGGAAATCGTTCCACGAGTTCTCGGGCTATCGTTTTTACATTATCTGGTCGCACTTTACCCATTTTTTCTATCCTGCAAACCGGTTGAATGTAGCCTTGAGTTTTGCATCAAATTCTGAACTTCTTCAAGAACGTTCCAATGCAGGGGGTCGAAGTTGCTGAGCTATGCTAGAATACTTTTTTAGAAACTCTTTTCCATTATCCGTCGTCTTATAAATGATTGATCCATTCTCAATTTTCCTCCGGATAAGGGCTCTTTTCCTGAGGAAATTCAAATAACGCTTTAATTGATTGAAACTCAGATTGCACTCATACATAATGTGTGTTTTCTTGGCTGACCTTTGAGCATGTCTCAAAATATCAGCTATAATTCTCATTTTGCTTCTTCTCTTCCCAACAATATTTGCACGTGTCAAACTATGTTCCTTCCTAAGAGCCATTCCCAGAACCTTTAATTCTAACGAATTTTCTTTTTTTGATGCCCATCTACTTGTCCTTTTCTTAAAAACCTCAATTGCTCCCTTATTTTTCAAATTAGGAATTGCACCACTCATTCTCATGGGTATATTAGAGGTCAGCATCTCGCCACGTCCTTTAATGAAATCGAGACTTTCTTCTCAAATTCAGTCAGACTATCAGGTACTTCCAAATTGTTTTGCAGAACATGCATGCATCATCATTAATTGTAGCAGTATTCAATCTCAAACTTCTCATTTCACCACACCGTGCTTTCGTAGCTTTTCTCTAAGAGTTATAAGGTCTAAACCCTCAACGAAACCTATTCTTTCAGTCATCTCTACTTCTTCGTGTATACAAATCTCATGTAAGAAATCGTTTATCTGAAATGTCAATAATTTTCACCTCCAATGATTTCAGCTTGTTGAGGTAGCACTTTGCTAAAAGGGATACCACCTAATACACTGACAGCGGAACTCTCAGAACTGTGATAGGCAGGTTTTAAATCGTCTAACCAACCAGCTTTTCTATTGGCTTTACGCTTGAATATCTTGCCTAGATTCTTCTTTGTCTTGGCCTGATGGTATTTGAAATATATTTCATTATCAACTATGCCTAGGATCTCTATTTTACCAGTTTTATGAGACATAATATACCTGAACCGCTTGCTGTGACCGTTGCACTTTGCTTTTGCCCTTTTTACGATGTCCACACCTTTGCATATCGGTGTTTGGAAGTAATGCTTAACTCTCTTTACAGGTCTGCATTGGAATACATAATAGGGGTTGACACCGATGCTAACCAATTTGTTTTGTAGATCAGCGAGGACGTCAGGATTATCGTTAACTCCTTTCAGTAGAACCGTTTGGTTGTTAACGACAACTCCAGACTTAAGGAGGTTGTCAACTGCCTTGATGGATTGGCTAGTAATCTCTCGCGGATGATTAAATTGGGTGACAACATATATCCGCCTTTCCAGCAGTGAGTATTTTCCCAATGTTTCTAGGAGTTCCTCATCTTCGAACCTAGAAGGATATGTGACAGGAGCTCTGCTGCCAAATCGTATAAAATTGAGATGGGAAATGTCAGCTAATGCTAAACAGAATTTTTGAATAATCGCATTTGGGAGCACAAGGGGGTCTCCTCCCGATATCAAGACATTATTAATCTCTTTATGGTGGCGTATGTATTCAGCTGCATCTTCGAAGTTCGCCACTATTTCCTTAGTTTCCAGTCCAATGAGCCGTTTCCTGAAGCAGTGTCTACAATATGTTGCACATCTGCTTGTGGCAAGTATCAACGCAGTTTCAGCATATTTGTGTTGAAGCCCACGTAGTTTTGTGTTTTCGCTTTCTCCACTTGTATCGTAAGAACCTTTGAGGCTGAGCTCTTCTGGCGAGGGAATCGCCATTTTTCTTATTGGATCATTGGGATCATGCCAATCAATCAATGACATGTAATATGGAGTTATCTGCATTGGATGTCTTGCAACAATTCTTTTCAGCTTCTTTTCTTCTTCCCGCGAGAAATCAACACAGTTCCTGAGTTGCTCAATCGTGCGTATTGTGCCGTCCAATTATCCTATCTCCTCATCTGGTTCATGCATAAGCCAATCCGCGACGACACTTGCTTTTTCATGGACCATTTCGTAGAGCGTGCGTGCAATATCATAGACAAAAATAAAGATAGTCCCTATGGCAACTATTGTAGTAACTGATTGCAGAACAGTCCCTATAGTGCCAATAGTCTTAAGGAATGGAAATATAGCGGCCGTTATCAAGATGATGACTATTATGCAAATTAAATCCTTTGCCATTCTCTTTTTGGATAATTGTTGTTGTATGCCTAAACGTGCCATGAATAATCCAACTGTTTTGTCACTTATTGTCAAAGCGTCAAATAGTGCACGTATCAAAAATACTCCTCCAACAAGTGTCAATGCCAACCAGGAGTAGAAGGCAAAACCTTCAGTAACACTGGCTAGAATTACTGAAGAAAGAGTGCCTATGGCTCCAAAAGCCAGAGCTAGAGCTATGTTTGCTGCTAGTTTGGGGAGCTTATGCCTGAATTCTTTACTGACAGAGTTCACACTATTTCAAATCCTGCTGTTTCGATTTACCTATCCTGTCGATTTCTGGTATGCACCAACTTCATAATGCCGATGTATGCATCCGATAGAAATCAACGCTTGATGGAATAAGGCAACGACGGTATGTTCTCGTGAGAATTTATAAACCTTCGGTAGTTAAACCATTTCTAGTCAGCAGCTAAAGGCGGGTCTTTCGACAACCACTCGAAAGTTGATCTAATATCCTCACCAGTAACTCTTCTTATCCATAACATTCTATATCACCTCTCTAAAAAAGACAAATACGTTGACAGAAATTAGTTGCAGTAATCTCCTAGCCTTGCCTTTCCTATATTATATATTCTCAGCATGTTTTATAAGGCTTTCTTAATACTTAAGATTTCATTCTCATTCAAGGTGTAGAGTTGGATGAAAGGCGCGCGCAAAATGTCAAATGGTATTTGCTGGCTCGGAGTAATAATCATCCGTGGAAGATTCAATGTAACATATACATTGTTCTCCTATCACAGGATCACATCGATTATTGGTGAGACATAAACAGTATCTTTAAGCGGGTGCTTTTTGTCACCATTAATTTGAATTACAACATTTGAGAGGTGAATAAAAAGGGCCCATCCGCTATCTTTCTCTTCATATGAGAAGTCAAGAAGCATGTTTCTCCTAAAGAGTTTTAAAAGGGTCAACAGTTCCTGTTTGTGCTTGTTTTCAACTTTCTTCATAAGATCTTTGCTGATTCGAAGCTTTAAGGGTGTTATTTCGCCTTCGTAAATATGTCAAAGCTCAGTAGAGATCCAGAAATTTCATTTGGCTATACATGTCAAGGAAGACTTTTATATTCATTGCAAGTTTGGTCATTGTTGATTTGATTATGTTGAGAGTATTGATGTAAATTTGTTTAAAGACATTTTTGTAGAATAGCGCGAATCTATTCAAGGTGATTGTTTTGTCAGCAATGCCAAAATATGAAATCTACAAAGATGCAGCCCAGAAATTCAGGTGGAGACTAAAGGCTCCAAATGGTGAGATTATCGCTTCTTCTGGTGAAGCCTACGAGTCAAAGGATGGCTGCAAGAAAGGAATTGAATCTGTCAAATCTAACGCGCCTAAAGCCACAGTCGTTGATATGGCACAATAGAAAAGCCTTTGCATTCCAAACGATGCATCCACCTTTCGCCCTATTTTTTAGGCGTATCAAAGTTGCACAAACATAGGTAAACGATTTAATCGTCGAGGTCAAATAGGGAAATGAAACATAAAGTTAGTCAGATCTACAAGTGCCCTATATGTGGAAATCCAAAAGCCAAAATCATATGGAAAAGAAAAGATGGAAAAGTTATTGGTGTGAAGTGTCAAAGATCTCATGAACATAAAAAGGACAGTGTCGTCCTGGTAGAAATGGAGTAACTGAAAAAGGTATCCAGCAGTCAAAGCTTGGTTACCAGTCACACAGGGTATATAAATCATCTTGAGAATATATAATCTTGAATGGATGACAAGATTGAAGTTTTCAGAATCTTGAAAGATCTGGTACGTTTTGATTCGATGATGATCTTGTTTTCGCTTCACAATAAATAAGGAGGTTGATTGTTTAGTTGAGCCTTGAATTAAAGACGGAGCTTTTCATGGCAATCGAAGATTATGAATCCAAAGGTATTAAGAAACGGGATAGCGGTTTTGACATTACAGCTTTGGATAATGAGTCTAATGATAAGGTATTGTTACGCGTGATAACTAAGCCCAAGTCAAAATCAGGCTACGTCGGCGTAGACACTGTTGACAAGATGAAAGCGGCAATTGAGAAAGAGGACTATGATAAGGGAATTCTCATAAGTGATAAGTTCACGAAAGCAGCTGAGAAAAAAATGGTAGAAGAAGAAATCCAGAGAATATCGGAGAATCTTATTCTTGATTTTCCTCCAGAACGTCTCTATTTTGCAGCAAGAGATCTTGTGGATGCTCTATGTAAAGCCAAGTGTGGTAGGATCCCTCAGAAAGAGTCTGACTGCAAAGGCCATCTCAATGACCACTATTCATGCAAAGTCAGACTCCTAAATGATGATATATCGTTTCACTTTGAACGAGGTTGGGCTAGTCTCTTACAAAAAGACATCTTGCGGCTTCTATCAATAAATAACCCAGCTAGTAACTAGACAAAGATTTATTCTTCACTTGAAAGTGTAGCCGAGAATGCCTCATAAACTTCGCAAAATCCGCAAGAAACGAGGGTCCAGAACAGTTGGCTGCGGTAGAGTAGGTCAGCATAGAGGTGGGGGTCAAAGAGTAGGTCACGGGAAGGCTGGTCGCCACAAACATCTGTGGTCCTATGTCCTGCATGCATGCAGACTATCTGAGAGCGATACAATTGACCCACGATGTTTTTGTGGAGTATGAAGTATGTACTCGGAAAATATATGGATTGAAGAGACTCAGCAAGGAAAACTATGATATTCTCCTAAAGGATCTCTCACAAGTTTTTGAAAGAGTCTCAAAGATGCTCGGCGTTAGAAAGAAAGATCCAGACAGGACTATGCTTCGAGACATAAGAAATGCAATACAAATTGTAGCAAGGATCATTGAAAAAGCTCCGGGTGCTCTTACTCAGAAGGACTGTGCCAGAATTTTCGAGGAGTTTGCGAGCTCGATGACCTAGCCAGTTGCTTATGAAACTGACGGTTTGAAATTAAATATACATTTAATTTCACTTCGAGCTTTCCAGCCTTCCAAACATGGAAAAGCAATGGATACATATCATGCAGTGTGAGGGGGGTAAATTAATCGTACGATTAATTTCACACACTCTTAGACTCGCTTGCTCACCCTCTGCAGCATCTTCCTCAAAACAAAATCCTAGCTCTGGAGCGAAAGACGATGCTAATTTTACATTAGCATGCGCGCGCGCAAGCGATTTGGTGATCTAGTATTCGTTTACTTCCTTCTTTTTTGCCCTTTGCCTTTACCATAGCCACGTTCTGGGCTGCATGGGTTTGGGTTTCTGCCTGCTCTTCTTCCACCCTTCATTCCTACGCCCTTTCCTCTTCCATCTCGTGGCCTTTTTTCTCCTCTTGGATTTGTGTTGTCTGACATGAAATCACCTCTTCTAGAAGAAGAGATGACGTGCCTTAAATATTTCGTCTGCAAAAGGCGTCAACTGAGATTTTGGAGATGTTTGCATTGGTTAAATCACGCGGTTATTTGGTTCCTTTTCTGCTTCAATCACTCTGCCGGAGAAGTTCAGAAGGAATGCGTCAGGGAAGGCTTGCCAAAGTCTCGCTGTCGCCTTAAATCCTGTACAATGGCAAGGAGAAACTAAATTCAACTCGAATTTCTCCAATCCGTCAATTGTTTGTCGAAGATAACCCTCAGAGCGCCCGACAAGATGAGTCCCACCTGCAAATCCACATATTTTGTCGAAGTGACCCAATCTTTGAACCTGCTGAAGAGTGTTCAAAAGTCCTGCATGAGCGCAGCCTGTGATGACAAATGGACCGACTTCTTTCACGTCCATCCATAGCGCTTGGTCATCAAGAATTTGATCATCAATCTCCTCGCCATCAACGATTATTATTCTCCGCTCATCCTTAGAGGGTTGGAATGCACATTCGAAGGCTGTCACTCTCTGAATCTGCCCTGTTGTTAATACTCCTGGTACTACCTCTGTTGGCTCAGACGTGAGCACAACCTCTCCTCCAGCGCTCTCAATTTCTTCAATCCCCTCAATCTTGGGAACTCCATGTCGCCTACGTTTTCCTGTTTTGCCTTCAATGAATCGAGATTGGAATGTGTGAGGATGTGCATAGACCTTCAAGCCACCTGTTGCGTCTGCAATCTCATGCATGCATGCGGTGGGCGTTATTCTCTTTCTCCCAGTATTCTCAATCCTTCGACACCTTTCACTACTTCTATTTCGATTGGAGTGTTTGGGTTGATAAAGTTGTATATTTGCGCTAAGAGTTCGTTGAACTCATCATTCTTGTATGCCCTTAGGGTATCGTATGCGCCCAAGGCGTCGATTTCGTATCGTATCTGCCACTCCTGTCTACCCATGTGAAAAACAGTGAAGTAACACCCCAAGTACTTCCAACCTTTTGGTAGGGATTCTGCAAACTCTTTTTGATGCTTCAAGATCCATTCTCTGAAGTCATTACTCTTTCCCTCTTTTACATTGAAATGCACGATCTTTTGATACATATCCTCCACGTTACCCGAATTATCAACAATTGCACAAATAAAAATTACGATGATGCGCGTGGAGCAAAAAGTGCGCGCGCTGAGTGAGTGAGTATAAGAGTGATAGGGTAAGTGTGTAAACGTTTGTTTGGGTTGGGTTGGGATAAAAATTTAACCTTTTTCTTCTTTCCTTACTTCTTACTTCTACCTACTTACACTACCTCTCTCTCTGACGGAGACACACAGACAGACAAACAGACAAAGACAGACAGACGATGCGCAATGAAGTTTAGTCGGCTAGCTACATGAGCTTAATCTGAAAAATCAAATCATCTTTCTTTTTGTCTATTGTGATATTGGCTACATGATTTGTGTCAATCATCTCCTTAGAGAGTATCGTCTTGAGCCGTTGCGCAAGGGAATAGTTCACGATTTCGTCATCCTCATAAAGTATAGCTCCCTTTTTCCATTCTATTTTTAATGAACCCTTTTTTGAATCATCTATCGGGTTTTGAATGCTCAAAAGTCTTTCAAGTTTATTAGCCAAGCACCCGCGCGTATCTGTGTCCAAATTCAATTGGCTTGTTTTCAACAAGAGACTATCTAAAGGAACTGACTCTAGACAAGTTCCTTTAGCCTTCTCTACTTTCTTTGTAGAGAATCTATATTTATGCCATCTTTCATGCCATCTATCAATTGTTGTTAATGGCAAATATTTGTCAAGAATGTATGGTTTTTTTTCGACAAATATTCCAATTGCTACATGACCTCGAGCATGAACGAAATAGATGTCTGTTTCAGGATATATGTTAAACAACAAACTTGCGGTCAGTTTTGCGTAGTCTCGGCAAATAGCCAGTTTCTTATCAAGCAGAAAATCTGTTGAAATGCTGAAGCTGAAAATGTCAAAGAAATGCTTTGGTGAGATTTTTCTATAATCGATAATCAGAAGAATAACTATCACTAACAGCGTTGCACTTGCCGTTCCGAATATCACAAATAACCACCACAACCACCAAAACTGCCACCAAAACTGTAGGATATAGTTCAGACAAAAGAAGACAAGAGAAATGACCACTAAAACTCCCAGAATAAATGACAGCGGATACCTTTCATACCAATAAATCATATTGTTGTTATGCCATTCTGATATATTTGTCAATGTCTCCTTTTTTGAATCTGCCTTAAGCCGATTTGCCAGTTCCTTTATTCGGTTGTTTTCCCTCTCTGCTAAAGTTGGACAGTATCCTTTCTGACAAGCATTTTTGTAACTCTGTTCCCGCTTGTCTATCCGTTTCTTCTTGAAAGTCATTGATTATTGATAGGTTTTCAGTTAATATTTATTTTGTCAAGCGCGCGCTATGAGAACTATGGTTTCTTTATGAAGCGACCACTCTTCAAATCTCTATATCTGGCTTGACCTGTTCCCCTCACCATAACAGTCTCGTGTCTCCACCACACAGAAGGAACACGAACAACCATTCTCTCACCAACAACTGGAATACCGATTTTTTTAGCCTCTCTCTTCAACGCTTCCAACTGCTTATCTGTGGGAATCCACTTTTCTCCTGCGCATATTCATAGAATTCTCTGAAATCGGCAATAGGCATCATGGGTCCGAACTGACCGAACGCCCATTTTCCATGACGGCCGAAGATGTAATAACACAACCAACAACTGATGTCCCCATCGCTCCATAGTATTTCAGCTATGAAGTTGACCTTTTCAGGGAGATCCGTCTGTTGTCCCCAAACTATCCTCTTGACTTTAAAGTTGTGTGTCTTGGTTAGGTCAGAATTCCACCCAACCAACATGAATGCGTGCGAGTTTCAGGAGGAAGAATTGACATAATCATTAATGTTCGGTAGCTTAAAGTCATCTTTAGAAGCCTGCATTTCCTTCTGAAGCTTTTGTGCTAGATCTCTGATTTTCGTTTTGTTAAAGCGAAAGACAATGTTGAAATCTGAGGTTTTTTCAAGGCGTTCTGGTGTTGAAAGTAGTTCAGACATCATGGACAGGGCGCCTTGCTTGGCAACTTCTCCTAAACCAGTTTTTCGAAGCTTACCTCTTATGCGTCCGCTAGCGTATACCGAGTAGCTGATGTATTCCTCCAAAGATTCTGTGAGTTTGCTTGTTCGCAAAAAGTGCTCTCGAAATGCAGGTCTCAAGAATTTTGTAACTTCCTGGGCAAAGTCGCTTATGGCCTCTGGGGGGATGCTGTACGCGATCTCCATGGAATTCAACGCTTCGATATGCGCGCGCGATCTAGTCTGAAGTGTACCTATGTCTGCATTCTTTCCTTTTTTGTTGATGACTCATAAACAACTACTCTTAAGGCAGGCACACTTAGATATCGAACATATATGACTGGACAGTTTTCATTCTCGCAGTGATATCTGCATTTCATGCTTTGCTCCACGAGAGATTTTCCACACTTTGCAAAGAATTGAATGGAACGAGTGATATGACACGGTTGATTCCAGAGAAATTACATGTCAAGTACATCCAAGACACAGCTCCCGATGTGCCACTCCTTCCTAGATTCTACACACTGACCCATTCTGACTTTAGTGGAGATCTTTTTCTATCAATAGGCCCCTACTATGACACGAAACAGGTCTCCGGGTTGTACACACGAGTAATGAGAGACGAGGTGCTGGCAGAGCTAAAGGAGGATTCAGGAGGGTTCTCATTAAATGTCTATTGTCATGTTAGTGGAGGATTTGTTTTCGGAAGAGCCAAGTTGCGGTACGAAATCTTCCGGTCTGAGCTCTCATTGGCTTTGGAAGCAATCAGATATGGTGACAGGGTTCTTTTCAATAGTAACCCCAAATTTTATCTAATCCCTTTTATCGTTAATTTCAAATCCACTAACAAAAGATACAACAGAACTGAGAACGGGGGTTCTTTAGGAGACTACAAAATATAGGCTAGTTTTTTGACAGCTTATATTCCATCCATATCGCTGTGTTTTAGGATCTCGATGTTTAGCGCACGCTATTGAAAGCAGCCTAATACTTGATGGATGAGTTTCTACGCGCGCGCAGATGGGCCGGGAGAGATTTGAACCCAGCCCAAGTGGCGACATCTCCCGAAACCCTTTTTTGCTATATTTAGGAGGGCAGTTTGATTATTGCTTTGTTATTTGATAATTTCGCAACGAATTCCCATCCATCTGCCAGGTAGTTGTCAACTTCATTTATTGGCACTGCCTTTTGCCTTGCTCCATTGTTTTCCATAGACCCTAGTAGCCTACGCCGGACCATGCTTTGGAATTCTTCGTCATCTATCAAGGATAGATCCACCTTTCCTATTTCTTCTCGGCTGAATCCAGCTACCAAAAGAAGCTGCTTTCTGAAGCTCTCTCTAAGCTTCTCCTCACTCGTCTCCTCTCGCTTCGCCGTCTGCAGGAAATCCTGGCTTCTCCGATAGGCTTCCCTCATATCCTCAATAACAGCATCAGGAAGCTTCTGCTTGTTGGTCGTGTAACGATTCTCAATGTCGCCTTTATGACCCATCCAAAACTTTCTGTAATCCCTGAGAACTAGCCCCTTCGATTCGGCTAACATTAACTGCGTATCAAAGTATGACCTGAGCACGTATGGTCTCCACGAGAAGCCCGCCCCTCTTATTGCGCCTCTTATTACATCGCCTATGTTCACAGCTCTGATGAAAGGCTTCATCTTTAGCTTGGGAGTGATAACAGGCGAGTCCGAAGTTATGTTTTCTCCTTCTCTTATTCTCTCTTCCAAGTAATCCTTCAAGTATTCACAGCCTTCCTCGCTCAAAAACGTGAAATATTGGTGTCCAGCCTTGCTGAGCTCCTTACGCACAACCAACAAGGTGGGGATTTTTTCGAAATCCACAGAGTCTCCATCAATTTTCAGTTCGGACAGATCTCCAATCGTTAGACCGTCTCGGCCTTCATAATTACCGATGGTTTTTATTCTCAGCCCGCTGTGAGCGATTAGAACCGATGATGCCCTAGCTTTTTTGTCTCCTGAAAAGAAGATTTTCTTGAGCTCATCCTGTGTTGGTACTCTTTCGTCTTTAAGGGTAGGAGTGTCTTGGAGATCCTTCACTTTTATCTTGCCCTTAAGCTCTATACGGTTGTGGGCCAGCCATGATTTCACGGCTTTTAGGGTTGATTGAATGTAGCTGCCAGCGTGGCCCTTCTTCTCCATCAAAGTGACAAAGTCCAAAAGAAGGTTGTATCGCTCTTTCTGTTCCATTTTGACCAATTCCTTGGGGGTGGTCTTATGACGAGAACAAAAACTTCCTAACCTTCTCAAGTAGACATCTGCAGTGACCACAGAGCCCCTGGCGGTGTTGTCATACCACCGTTTAACATCGCTGTCGTCAAAGAGGCGGGCGTATTTTCTGCGACGAGTCATATATGAAAAAGAGGCGTCTACATGTATAAGGTTATTGGTTCTGAACCCAAAAGGTGGCGGGCCCGTGGGGATTTGAACCCCAGATCTCCGGCTTTCACCCGCATTACCAGACCGGAGGCTTGCACATCACTTTAGTGGTTCGGTGCCTTAATCCTGACTGGGCTACGGGCCCTCCTTTATAGAAAGAACATTGATGAAGATAAAGCTGTTATTTTGTTTTAGATCTCTATCAATTCTTCGTTCAGCCACCATGCTTTCTTTTTTCCCCTATTTTCTCCAGCATAATATTGGATTATTGGTTTTCCAAGTTGTTTTTTTGATGATTTTTGGATTTTTCGTAATCTGTTTAGGATGAGCCATCGATTTGTTTTCAGATTTTTGGCTAATTCAGGGGTTGTTGCGCCCTTGTAGTGTAGGAGATAGTTTATGATTTTGTGGTCTATTTCGTCGATGCAGAAAGTGTGGGGGTTGATTTTTCCGCGCTCATAAGTCAGCACTTCAAGTTTTGCAAGATATTTTTTGATCTCTAAAAGTTCGTTTTCAAGTTTAATCACTCGTTTCTCTAATCCAAAGATTTTATCTGGTCTCGGAATCTTTTGAAGCTTTTCCATAATTGCTTCTCGAATAAACGTGCTTCTTTCACCTTCAGATACCCGTAAAATGAGTTCCTTATAGATTTCTTCGGGGATCTTTGCAGAAACCATCGTATATTTCATGGATTTTCCTCCTACTTATGTTAAACCTGAAAGCAAAAAAATGTTAGCATTGTGAACTAACGAAATTTTAGAAAAGCCTTTAAGAACTGAAAATAAGAGTAGGTAACTCTGGAGGATGGATGTAAGAAACCATGAAAACAACAATATCAGTTATCAAATGCGACGTTGGTTCTCTAGTAGGACATCACATTGTTCCTGAACCATTGCTAGAAATAGGTAAAAAAACTCTTGAAAGAGCGCAAGAGAGAGGGATTATTAACAGTTTTTATGTGTTCAACGCTGGAGACGATCTTGAACTTCTTATGGTTCATGAAAAAGGTGAAAGAAATAGAGGGATTCACGCGTTAGCTTGGGACACTTTTCAAGAGGCTGCTGAGAAAGCGAAGGATCTCAAACTGTACGGAGCGGGGCAAGATTTGCTTAAGACAGCTTTCAGCGGCAACGTTCGCGGTATGGGTCCAGGTGTAGCTGAGATGGAGATCGAAGAAAGAAGTTCAGATCCAATTGTCGTATTTGCTGCTGACAAGACATCAGCAGGCTCGTTCAATTATCTCATGTTTCGCATATTTGCCGACCCTATGAACACAGCTGGACTTGTGATCGACCCAAACATGGTTGGTGGTTTCAAGTTTGAAGTTTTAGATTCAAAAGAAAACAAAACAGTGGTTTTGAAGTGCCCAGAGGAAATGTATGAGCTTATTGGTCTCATTGGTACGAGCACGCGTTATAATGTTTCGCGTGTTTGGCGAGGTAGGGACGATCTTTTGTGTGCTGTAACTAGCACTACGAAGCTGTCACTTATTGCAGGCAAATATGTCGGGAAGGATGACCCAGTTGCTATTGTAAGAGCGCAGCATGGATTACCTGCAATAGGCGAAGTTCTTGTGCCATTTCTTCACACGTATTTTGTGGAAGGATGGATGAGAGGCAGCCACTGGGGACCTCTCATGCCTGTAGGTTTAAAAGACAGCCAATGTACGGTTTTTGATGGTCCGCCACGGATAGTCGCAATTGGCTTCCAAGTGTGTAATAATAAGATTGCAAGCGACAAAAATGATTTACCATTGATCAGAGATATGTTTGAGGATCCAGCGTTTGATATGGCACGTCGGGAGGCTGTGGAGATGGCTGGAGTATTCCGTAGGATGGGTGAGTTTCAACCGGCACGTTTGAGCGCTGAAACTATGGAGTATACAACATTACCTCAGATATTGGAGAAACTGAAGGATCGTTTCAAGCCAGTCTAACTTTTTCTGTTTAAGTTTTCCTCTTTGTCTAAGGAGATTCTGTTAGGTTCATTAGTTCGTCGCAGCGAGTTTTAGTAGCTTTGTAAACTAATTTTCGGAGTTCTTCTCCTGACACTTCTGTTTCTCGAATTATTCCCATTTTTTTTGCGAGTTCCCGGTCTCCGATGCTTTCAAGCCATCGTTCAAAGTCTTTTCGAGAGAGATGGAATTCTAATGATCTTATGTCGGCGTGTTTTATCTTTTCGCAAAAATCGGGTAGACTATTGGCATGCAAACCGGAATATTGGTTGATTTCTGTGTAGAAGTAGAATGCTTTTTCAAGTGCTAGTGGACTTATAAGAGAGGTTGCTGCTTCCTTGCTGATTTTTGGTTCAAGAAGTTCTCTGCCGAGGTTGGTTATTTGATAGTAGCCTTTTTCCGGGGAAGAAACGTATCCTGCTTTCTTTAGTCCAAGAATGTGCATCATGCATGAAGAAAAGTTGAGTCCAACTTTTTGGGCTATGTCTTTAGGTTTTCTAGGTTGGTTCTCTTTTGCCATTACTTCTAAAATTGTTTTTTTAATAGAGGTTAAGCGCATTAATTTGCTACTCTCCGCTGCCACTATTTATTGTGTGTCCTGCCTTTTCAGATTTTTGCTGTCTTGAAAGAAAGAGAAAATAATGACTACGGATTTATCTTGCTCGCCTAGACTGTAATTGTAATTCCACGAAATATTGAATTGTTTGGTTAACTGCTTGTACTTGTATAATAGAGCTTAGAAGATGCGCGCGCGCCCTCCGCCTGTTTTGTTTATTGCTTCAAAGGCAAGTTCTTTTCTGCCTTTAACTTGAGTAATTTCCTTATGTAGTTTCTTTGCATCCATGGGACAATTATGGGAGACTTCTCGAATAAACTTTCTTAGTTCATCTTCGTTAAGGTTGCATTTTAACGTGAGTTCTTCAATGACTTTCTTTGAAGTCTCTGAATCACCGTAGCAGCTTTCACTCAATTCTTCCAATGCAAGCTTCAAAGACTTTGGTTTTATATTACAATGAGAACCTAATTCTTCTTCCCATTTTGAACTCAATTTTGTTTCCTCGCCAAGCACATCTGTTGGGGTAATAGAGTTTTGTTATTTAAGCATTATGCGCGCGTGTTTCTAATTTAGACTTAATTGCCTCTAGCAAACAAACTCTAATTGAGCATGCACAAAAAACAAGAGAAATCGACGACGGCACTTTGGTTTAGGAAACGCAAATAAGCAATAAAGCCCTAAGCCATAGAAGCAACATGGAAGCAAAAGAAACGGTGAAAAACGATGAGATTAGCAGTGATGGTCTATGAATATCCTCCAAAAATAGTTGGAGGCTTAGGTACTTACACGGCTGAGATAACGAGGAAATTCGTTCTTCTAGAGAATGATGTGTCAGTGTTTACCATGAACGATGATAAAGGAGCCCTTCCTACTAGGGAGTTGTGGCGTGGAATCGAAATCCATCGCCCTCGCCACATTGATGTCTCAGATTCTCTTCCAGACGTTATTGCGGAAGACGTTAGAAAATGGGGAAGGGGAATACAATTCTTCTCCAAAATTCTTGTTTACAATTATCTCAGCGCGTCTAAGATAATTAACGAGCTTGTTAAGAAAGAAGGCTTCAAATATGATGTTTTGGTTGCGCATGACTGGCTTTCTGTGATGGCGGGTGTTACAGCGAAAAGAGAACTTGGACTTCCTCTGGTTTTCCACGTTCACTCAACAGAGAAAGGACGGACTTTAGGCAACGGATCCGAAGTTGTTAACAGCATCGAACATCGTGGCGGACAGATGGCGGACTTGGTTATTACTGTTTCAGATGCAATGAAAGACGAGTTGATTGAATTAGGATTTCCGAAAGAGAAAATTAGGGTTTGCTATAACGGAGTTGACCCTGATAAATATTCTCCAGAACAGGTGGACGCAGCAAAGCGAAAGGAGATACGGGAAAGTTACGGGCTTAAAGATGAAGATGAAATGATACTTTTTATCGGGAGACTTGTCTGGGTCAAAGGTGTCGACAAACTTATCATGGCTATGCCCCACGTTTTACAGAAAGTTCCTAACGCGAAGCTTGTGATTGTTGGCTTAGGAGATATGGAGGAACACTTGAAAAGCATGGTTAAAGGCCTCAAGCTTGAAGACGCTGTAAAGTTTCGGTTTGAATTTGTGCCTGAAGAAGAACGAATTGCCCATTATGCAGTCTGTGATTTAGCCACATTCCCCAGTCTTTATGAACCTTTTGGAATCGTTGCTTTAGAAGCCATGAGCATGGAAAAACCTGTAGTCGTGGGCGCCAGCGGAGTAAGTGGTATGCGAGAAATAGTAATAGCTAATGGCCCTGAACAATGTGGCTTTCACGTTAATCCCAATGACCCAGTGGATATCGCTTGGGGAATTGTCAGTTGCCTTCAGAATCAAAACAGAAAGCAAATGTTTGGCAAAAATGGCAGAAAAAGAGTTTTAGCAAAGTTCACTTGGGATGCTATAGCTAAGAAAACTCTAGAGATTTATAGTGAAGTTGTTAGGGAAGAGAAAAAAGATTAAACAGCTTTCACTAAAAGTTTGGGTTAATCACAGGATGTTATCGCTTGTTGAATGACTTTCGAAAAGATTACCTCCTTAACCGTTGGGTCGTTATAGCTACTCACAGAAAACGTAGACCAATAGATTTTGCCAATAAAGAAGTAGCTATTCAAAGCGTCGACAAGAGTTCATGTCCTTTCTGCCCAGGAAATGAAAGAAAAACACCACCTGCCGTGCTTGTCTATGTGAAAGGCGAAGGAGAAGTTGTAAAAGCAAAGGATACAAATGGCTTACGCTACAAAAACTGGTTAATTCGTTGTGTGCCAAACCTGTACTCGGCGTTTTCTCCTCCTGAAAAAGGAGAAAGCTTCGAATCGGGGAAAGCTGTGGGGCATCATGAAGTGCTTATTGAATCACCTAATCACGACGAACATCCAGGTAATGCAAGGCTTTCACAGCTAGCTCACGTGATTAATGGATATGTTGACCGTATAAAGACCCTTTCCTCTAAACCTTACATAAAATATGTTTCGATTTTCCGAAATCACGGCTTGAACGCTGGGGCTTCATTATCGCATGCTCACAGCCAGATAATTGCGACACCGACAATGCCAACAATTCCAAGCGAAGAACTGAAAGCGAGCAAGAAGTTTTACGAAGTACATAAAACATGTGTTTTCTGTGATATACTTGAAAAAGAAAAAAATGGACCTCGGTTTATTTGGGAAAACAAAAGTTTTATTGCGTTTGCACCTTGGGCTGGTGTTCATCCTTTCGAGTTTTGGATAGTACCGAAGAAGCATCAAGTAACACTTTTGGATTTACAGCCAAAAACTGTAAATGACTTGGCTGAAACTTTGAAAACTTGTCTAGGTGGATTAAAATCACTCCTGAATGATCCCCCTTACAATTATGGCTTTCACATAGCATCAAATAGAAAAGGCAAGTTTTTTCATTGGCACTTAGAGGTTTATCCGAAGCTGACTATTTGGGCAGGATTTGAGAAGAGCACTGGAGTCTACATTAATGTGGTGCCACCGGAAGATGCAGCGCAAAATCTGAAACACACAATAGAAAAACTATAACTCAACGATTGAATCCGATCTCATTGCTTTCTCGCATTCGTACATGCAGCGAAAGAAGCTTTAATGGCTTTATTTATGATAGTTGCTGTTTCTCGTTTAAATTTAGTGGGTCCGAAGTTTTCATATTTATGTTCTGTGCGTGTAGTTGATTATCACTGCTTTAAGCGGTTTTCTCTTATTTCTCTACTCAATTGCAGAAAAAACCACCAATTTTGAACATTAATGTGCATAAATTTTGAAAACATTCTCTTTTTAGGTTTTAGGCAAAAATTTGCCAGTTGCACGTTGATATTTCAAGTATGCTTCGCTAAATCTTTTCGTCAACATTTTTTCTTCTACAGTAGCTATACATAAATAACCTGGAATCGCGATAAACGGAATTACGGCTATCAGATTGAGAAGGATAAGAAATAGACCGGTAAACAAGATGAAATAAGCAAGGTATGAAGGATGACGCACATATTTGTAAGGACCCCAAGTCACAAGTTTTTGGTTTTCAGACATTTCCCAAGAAGTAGCGTACCTACCTCTAGCTAAAACACTCCATATAAACAAAGCGTAGCCAAAACCAGTTGCAAAAATGCCTATAAAATGTATCCATGGGCCAAAGGTAAATTGGAGTTGAAGGAAAGAGTTACTTATGATTTTGTAAAGACCCGTGAAAACCAGAATGATGTACAGAGCTGACTCCAGAAAAAAGATTCCAGTTCCAAGAGCCGCCAAGATGAAAACAAACCCGCTTGGCTGCTCCACCTCAGCTTTATACCTAACACCTTTCTTGTTGACACTTGATCTTTTCATGTTATACAGGTTTATGCTAACAAAAATAGTAAGACAAGCTGCAAGAAAAATCGCTATTGCCAAATCTGGAAGCATAAATTAGAAATTGTAGCTCAGCTACTTATTAGTTCACCTAACAGACGCTTGTTATACCACTGGCAATCCAAAATGAAAGCGAACCCTAAACCTTCAATTCTGGACATAACCAAAAACAACGAATACGAGAAGTATCTTTACAAATGTCTTGCGCCAATGCCTTTCAGAAAATACAGAAAGAGACATGAATATTTAAAAATAGCCATTCCTAAAGGGTTCCGCAAGAAACTTCTAATCTTCAACAGGGAGGTTATTGGGCAAATCGAATATGCCCCTGCAGAAGCATCTGGCTTCCCAATTAGTGGGGATAAAGTCGTTGTGATGAACTGCATTTGGGTGCTGAGAAAAGCGAAAGGACATAACTTTGGAAAGCAACTATTCGCCGATCTGATGAAAAGCGAAAAGAGTGCAAGTGGCTTTGCCACCGTAGCGTTGGAAAACCATTGGAGCCCTTGGATGAAAAAGTGGCAGATGGAAAAATTCGGTTTCAAATCTGTCGACTCAGTCAGTGTAATGCACAAGCTGAAGCACAAAGAAGAACGCTTCAAAATCCACCTTATGTGGCTGCCTACCAAGAAAAATTCCAAGCCTCCTACTTTGAGCAAACAAAAACTCTTAGACGGCGTAAACTTCTGTACTGCTCACCCGCTTTACCACCCTGAAAAAGCGAAACTAAGAGAAATCTTTGAAAAATGTTAACCCCTTACGCAGACAACTAACACTTATTCTGCATTGAACACTCATTTTTATCTGGCTCTATTTGGAACCCAAAAAACTTAGAAAGCTAAGAGTCACATACAAAAACTACCAACGCCCACTCACTAACTCCAAAACTTGACGAGGAGAAAAAAGCACAAAACTCGCCTCAAGCAGTCGCCTTCCAAGCTTCGGCACAAATCCTTTTGCATCTGTTCCTAAGCTGCAAACCACAACATGTTCCAAAACATCTAGTGACTCAATTCCTAATACATCACGCTTAAGCCTCGCCCTTTTAACTGCTTCTCTCACTCTTTTGCTAAAAGTTCCCAAAACAACTAAACGATCAACCCGCGAGTCAATCCAGCGACTGTAAAGCTCTAACTGTTTCTCAGTCAGCTCTGCCTCAAACTTGTCTGCACTGACCTTAATTACTCGAATTTCCAAAGGAAAACCATCAACCAGCCCAAACAATTCAACAATCCGCTCAAGCGCAAACTTCCTACCATCAACCAGTTGTCCCTGCAAACGCTGCAGGGGAACGAATGCATAAACAGGTTTTGGCGAAAAAACTCCAATATCCACAAAAACACCCACTTTACTCTGTCCAGAATACACAACTCTTCCACGTAAAACAGAAAACCGCTCAACATTACCAGCAGTAATCGGAGCTAAACCTAATTTTTTTTCCAAAAAGCGCACCGCAACCTTTTCATCTTCACCTGAAACCCCGACCTTAACCCACCCATTCCCTACTACACTTGAACCAGTTAACTCAACTCTCAACCCTTCACATAATCCACTTAAAACGTCATCAAAATTCTCCCGAGAAATCTTACTGCGGATTTTCTGAAGTAGCACAACTTCACACAAGAAGTGTCATTCCTTTAAGCAAAAAGAAAACTCTTCATGCCACTTCTTTAAACGTTCAATAGAAGCCTCGGGAATGTGCTTATCTCGACGAAATCGCTCAACAGCTACTTCAATAGGCATCCGCATGGAACCTTCAATCAGCTTATCAGCATAAGCCACAATACGCTCCTCTAAGGACTCTGGAACGTAACTCTTCGCATGCCACCCTAGCTTCTTAGCTTCATGTTCTGTAATTCCACTACCAATATGACGCTCGATAATAAAAACCACAGCATCTGACAACCCAAACTCTCTTGCAATTTGAGCCCCTACGATGCCATGGTTAATGCTATGGGTCTTTGCCCGTCCAACATCATGCAAAAGCGCGCCAATTTGCACAAGGTCAACATCAACTTCAAAACCCTTCTTCTTGCAAGATTTAGCTATTTCCACCGCAAAATTCGCCACTGCTTTACAATGTCCTACAACTTTCTTTGAACAGCCTACTTGCTTTAGGAGCTTCAGTACCGTCTCTTCAGACGGTAGCTGCCTACTCACCCAACTCCTTCCTTAACTGGTCAACCTTTCGAGACAAAACCTCAACTACCTTACCATTATCAAAATGCATCAGAGGTTTATTACATGTTGGACACCGAAAAATCAGTTCTACAGCCTCTTCAAATGGAATCCGTTTACATCCAGGTGTGCTACAATAGTAAAAATCATGATTCTTCTCATAAACAAGTCGAGCATCCAGCTTCTGCAAAACATGTCTTTTTTGGTTCAGAATAAAACCTTCAAGCTGGTCTGGTTGAAGTTTCCAATGAAATATGAACCAACCTGTGTTTGGGTCTCTTGACCTTCTTAACGAGACGAGGGAATGGTCGTATAGTTTGTAGAGTATCTTGCGGACAGAATTTAGCCGGATTCCAGTTTTATTCGCTATTTGATCATCAGTAATTTCATCTGCATCTTTCAATGTGTAGATGATTTCAATTGCGTCTTCTTTTCCTAATACTTCTGCAACTTTGACCAATGTCTCACTGTCTACGAAAGCCAACATGCGATACCTCTGTCCCCACTTAATATATTATCCATGCGAAACATAAATCTCTTTATGGAGTCAAGATTTGACTTTTAAACTTTGCTTTTCGAAACAACCTTTTTTCCATGCTTTTGCGGAACAATCTGCAGTCTAGCCTTCTTGAACCTTCTCTCTAATTCGTTCCCTTCAAAAAACTTGTCGAGAAAAACTGCAAGGCTAGAACATTCAGAATGAGGCTGATTTCCAACAGCAACGTTGAAATCTGAAATTTCGCTAGAAAAAAATTCGCTTGGAACTTTTCGGCTACCCACAATAACCAACACATCTTTCTCAGTTGTTTTTATTCGTTGGATTACGTCACTTGTTTGAATGTTTTCACCATAGGCGGTTAAGTGAACAACCATGTCACCTTTAGCTCTCCATTTTTTTAGAACCATTTTCCAAGGAGTACCCATTCGGAAAAAGAAAGGCCCACCCCAATCTGTAACAACTCCATCTATGGTTTTCTTGATTTTTTCATCTCTTACATCAGTAAGTATTATTCCAGATGCACCTAATGCCCTAGCGGTAAGAGCAACATGTGTTGTCAATCTTTCATCTCTTGAGCGATGTCCCCATCTCAAAATCACTGCTTCAGGCAAATTAACCCCAACTATTTTGACTCAACAACCTCTTTAACTATTCCATTGTACTTTTCTACGCGTCCGAGAACTTTGTCAATAAAACTTGGCACTGCTTCGAAGATAACTTCAGCATAATCGTTCTCGTATTTCACATTTTTAACGTCGGCGTAATTGAAGAGCCATGAAAGAAAAGAGAGAGTTTCATCTGAAAGTGGAATAGAAAAGGTTGCGTGGACGTAGTTGCTAAGGCGTTTAGATAGCTCTTGTTTAAGAAGGCTAATGTTTCTGTTGCAGAGAGCAGAAATGGGAATAATGGTTGAAGCCAAATCTTTCAATGCTTCTTTTCGTTTTTGAACCTCCAACTCTGAGAGTAAATCGGTTTTGGAGGTTAAAAAACGAAAAGGAATTCCATGAGCTCCAATTTTTTGGATAGTGTCAAGGCTTACTAAAAGTTTTTTCTTAATATTCTCCAGCGACTCACTGGCATCTATAATTAACAGTATTAAATCTGAAAATACCGTTTCCTCAAGAGTTGAGCGAAAAGCGTCTATTAGCGTGATTGGAAGTCGATCTATAAACCCAACAGCATCGGTTAGAAGGACTCGTTTTCCCAACAAATCAAAGATTCGTGTGGTTGTAGAGAGCGTTGTAAATAATCCTCCACCCGTTGGAACGGCTTCTTGAACTAACAGGTTAAAGAGAGTGCTTTTTCCAGCATACGTATAACCTGCCAACGAAACAGATGAGAACCCAAGCTCTTGCCTTCGTTTCCTGTGTAAATCCCTTTTTCTTTTGATTTTTTCCAACCTTTTTTGTATTGTGTGTACTTGCCTTTGCACTGCTTCATGATAAACATCTACTTCATATGCGCCTAGCCCCATGAAACCTGGTTGTTCTTCCATTCTTGCAAGCCGAACTTTTTCCTTTGCGTGTGCCAATTCGTAGCGGAGTTTAGCCAGTTGGATTTGAAGCTTAGCTTCGGTTGTTGAAGCCCTATGAGTAAATATTTCGAGAATTAGTTGAAATCTGTCTACGGCTTCTACACCTGTTTCTTTAGCAAGGTTATAAGCTTGAACTGATTTGAGTTTGTTGTCGAAGACTATTTTTTCAGCGTTGTGCTTTTTGACTAATTGTGTAATTTCTTTTACTTTGCCTCTTCCTATCTGAAAGCGCGGATTTGCTTTTTTTACTTGATCAACAACTGCAACAACGGTGTATCCAGCGGCTTCCGCTAGGTTTCCAAGTTCTTTCAAACTGCTTGGTTCATTTCTCAGACGCCGTTGCACAATTATGACTTTTGTTATTTTGTTGCCTCCGGTTTTTTCTTGCTTTTGATTAAATCGCCTAATGTTAGGGCTTCTGATGGAGTTGTAGTTAAGAGTTTTCTCGGAAGTTTCTTTTCAGTTGCAGGAACAAGAAGCTTGATTTTTAGTGCATACTGAAGTTTTTCTGCAAGCTTATTGTCAGGCGTCATTCTACGGCTTTCCAACTTTTTAAGCACAGAGACTTTTTCGTTTATTTTTCTGCCCAAGTCTTCATGGCTTAATCCTTTTGCTTCTCTTGCTTGACGTATGCAAACATCAAAATTGTCAACTAGTTCTAAGGTAGACTCTAAAGGAGACTGCCTCTTCGTTGAAACTCTCAATTTTCGCTTCAACGGTCTCTTGAGTTTGGCAGCAGGTTTAATCTGCTTCGGTGTTTTCATTTCCCAACTCATTGAGCCAAGTGTTGCACAGTCGCTACATACTACGAGTTGAGCTCCTTCGATTATGGCTTTATAAGGCTTGCCTGTTATACGACGACCACAAACTTCGCACTGCAAGCTGTACCACCTAAACTGTTTTACACATCTTCGCTTCTTTATAGTTGTCGTATCAATTAACGGTGTAACTATGCTAAATAATCCTTTGCAAAAAATCCGTTCCATCGCTGACTATCAGTTTGGACGAGGAGTTGGCAAGACGCTTTTTCCAGACAATGTGAACATTTCTTTCTCTCAGCGGACTGGTAGGATAAGACATATCTATTTTAAAGGTGAACTTTTGGCTACTTTACGACCTACCGATGGGTTTTTCTCACTAACCCTTGAGGGTGCACGGCGTATTATGCAAGTTAAACCTCTACGATTGTGGGTTAAAGTTCAAGACGATATAGCTGACTTTATTGCTAAGGGTAGAAGCGTTTTTGCAAAGCATATTGTTGATTGTGACGAGGAAATTAGACCTGAAGAAGAAGTGATCATTATAAATAGTCAACGTAGAGTCCTAGCTGTTGGTAGAGCAGTTTTAACTGGGGACGAGATGAAAGTGTTTAAATGTGGTGTTGCTGTCCGTGTTAGACGTGGAGTTGCTGAGGAAAAACAGAGGAAAGTTAAGAAGAAACAGCAAGGAAAATGTGTGGGGGTAAGTGAAAGTTGCGTAAAGGAATGAGCCCGCGAGAAACTAGACGAATGATGAAGCGCATGGGATTGAGCATGGATGCAATGCAAGATGTTCAACAAGTCGTTTTCAAAACGAATATGAAAGAAATAATCATTGAAGAACCAGAGGTAGCTATATTGAACCTTAAAGGACAAAAGGTGTTTCAAGTAACAGGAGGAAAGATAACTGAAAAAGCATTTGTGACTGAAGAAAAGAAACTGACGATTCCTGAGGAGGATGTAAGGTTGGTGGCTGATCAAACTGGAAAAAGTGTGGAAGAAGCAAAACAGGCGTTAGAAGAAAGTGGAGGAGATCTTGCTAAGGCTATTCTTCTTCTTCAGACAAGATAGCTTAGAATTGTTTCAAAATATCTTGCTTTTCCATTATGTAGCCGCAGTAGTGGCATTTTATCATTAGGGGGTCTTGAAACTTTACGTAGAATTTTGGCTGTATTGGTTCATTGCTGTTGGATATGCAGGCGGGGTTGCCGCATTCTACTGTTCCCCGTATAACATTTGGCAGTTTTACGTGTTTTTTGTCGACTACTTTGTAGTCGCGGATTATGTTTATTGAAGCATGAGGAGCTAAAAGTGCTATTTTGTCGACTTCTTCTGGTTTTAGTTCTCTTCCTTCTACTTTAACTATATCTTTTGTGCCTAGCTGTTTACTGGGTACATGCATGGCGATCAATACGATTCCGTTAGTTCGTCCTGTTATTCCTAAAATTTTTACCACGTCTAGCGAGTGCCCACCTGTAATGTGGTCGATAACTGTGCCGTCTTTGATTTTTGAGACAAGCAAGGTTGTTTCAGCCATTGTAATTTGCCTCTTAAACAGATTCGTAGAAAGAAGGCTATATGGCTTTTCATAAGTGGTTGTAGGTGTTAGCAAAGAAGTTATTTATTACATGTTCGTTTTTGTGTTTGGTGTTAGAGGTTGAAGTTTGAGGGTCGTGACATTATTTCTTTGAGGGATTTTTCGCGGGAGGAGATTGATTATGTTTTGGAGGTGGCTCGGGCTATGGAGCCTATGTCGAGGACTGGTTCGGATTTGTTGCGGGCTAAGATTTTGGCTACGTTGTTTTTTGAGCCTAGTACTCGTACACGTTTGAGTTTTGAGTCGGCTATGAATAGGTTGGGTGGTTCTGCGATTGGTTTTGCAGAGGCGGAGATTGCTTCTGTGAAGAAGGGGGAGAATTTAGCGGATACTATGCGGGTTGTTGAGAGTTATGCTGATGTTATCGTGGTTCGTCATCCTTTGGAAGGGGCAGCTAGGTTGGCTGCTGAGTTTGCAAGTGTGCCGGTTATTAATGGTGGTTCTGGTGCTGAGGAGCATCCAACGCAGGCTTTGTTGGATTTGTATACGATTGTGAAGGAGAAAGGCAGAATTGATGGCTTGAATGTGGCTTTGGTCGGTGATTTGCGTTATGGGCGGACGGTGCATTCTTTGGCGTATGCTTTGTCGTTGTATAATGTGAGGTTGTTTTTTGTGTCGCCTGAGATGTTGCGTATGCGGAGGGAGGTTTTGGAGGTTATTAAGGAGAAGATTAAGGTTATTGAGAAGAGTAGCTTAGATGAGATTGTTGGTGATGTGGATGTGTTGTACATGACTCGTATTCAGAAGGAGCGGTTTCCGGAGGCGGCGGAGTATGCGAAGGTGAGGGGTTCGTATAGGGTTGATTTGGGGTTGTTGGAGAGGGCGAGAGAGGATATGATTGTGTTGCATCCGTTGCCAAGGGTGGATGAGATTGCTCCTGAGGTGGATGGAACGAGTCATGCGAGGTATTTTCAGCAGGTTTGGAATGGGATTGTTATGAGGATGGCGTTGTTGGCTTTGGTGTTGGGGAAGGTGGAGTAGTAGTGTTGGTGGTTTTTTGTTCTCTGCGCAGTAGATAGACCTTCCTATTTGGATGCTAATAGGGTTCTGATATGTTTTGGGTTTTGTTTTGGGGCTTGTTTATGAAGGAGGGGGGATAAAGAGTTAGCAGTGGTTCGAAGATGTGGGAGGTTGTGATGTTGGGTTCGGGTTTTGGTTTGTGTTATTTTTTTCGTAGTTCGAAGTAGTCGGTGAAGAATAGTAGTCCTTGGACTATGAGGTATAGTCCGACTATCCATCCTAATAGGTCTGGGAAGGCTATGACGAGTATGCCGAAGATGATAGCTACTAGGGCGAGAATGGGTTTTGAGATGGTGACGCCAAATTTCTTTAGTCCTTTTTCAATTGTTTCACTCATAATTTTTCATTCCGTGTCTTTCTAATCCGAAAAGGGGTCAATATATAAATTTTTGATGGTTTGATGCGTTATTTCTTTTTCTTTTTTTCTTTTCCTTTGATGCCTTTCATTAGTCCTTTTCCGACGCCTTTAGTTATTCCCCAGCCTTTTTTGACGCCTTTTCCGACAGCTTCGCCTGTTTTTTCGGCAGTCTTTTCAGCTTTACCTTTCTTTTCTTTTTTCTTTGCCATTTAACTACCTCCAATTATTATTATTTATGTTGGTGAACTGCAATTATTTTTTTGGGTTTTGTTAGGTGGTGTAGTGAGGTTGCTAAGCCTTTCTTTGAGAGGTTTGTAGAGGTTAGGTCTTATGATGTTTTTCTCTTTTCACTATTTGTCTCGCTGCTATCACGCCTGAAACTGATGCTTGCACCAGTCCTCTTGTCAACCCTGCTCCATCTCCAATGGTAAATAGATTCTTTATCGGTGTTTCTAAACATTCATTCAATGCCAACCTCGAAGAATAAAACTTCACCTCAACCCCATACAACAACGTGTCCCTCGAAGCCAACCCAGGCGCAAGCCTATCCAAAGCCCCCAACATCTCACGAACATCCACCAGATACCGATAAGGCAAAACAAAACTCAAATCCCCAGGCGTCGCACTCCGCAAAGTCGGCACCACCGTGCTACGACCAATACGCTCCTCAGTCGACCGCCGCCCCGCCTCCAAATCACCCAACCGCTGAACAACAACCCCCCCACTCAACAAATTAGTCAACCTAGCAATATACTTCCCATACGCAATTGGCTCCTTAAACGGCTCAGTAAAACTAGTACTCACCAAAATCGCAAAATTCGTATTACGAGTCTTACGCTCCATATAACTCTGCCCATTAACAGTCAAAACACCATCATAAGACTCAGTAATAACTTCCCCATACGGCGCAACACAAAAAGTTCTAACAACATCATCAAAAAACCGCGAATAATAAAACAGCTTTGGCTCATACAAAACCTCAGTCAACTCCTCCAAAACCGCCGCCTGAACCTCCACACGAACTCCCACATCAACAGGATTATTCAACGTCTTCAAACCCAAAGCTTGAGCCTCAGATTTCAACCACTCAGCACCACTCCTTCCAGGCGCCACAACAACGTACTTCGCAAGAATCTTGTCACCGCCAACAGTCTCCACCCCCTCAATACATCCATCCCCAACAATGAGCCCCTTAACCTCACTCCTAGTCTGCACCTTCGCTTTACCATCCAGAAAACTCCGCATCTGCCGAAGCGTCTCCGCACACTTCTCAGTCCCCATGTGACGAATCTTCTGCGGAACCAACTTCAAACCCGCAAGAGAAGCCTTCCGCCCAATCTCCTCAATCCGATCCAAATCTTCCCCATAAACATTATTCGGAGCACCAAACCTAGTGTAAACCCCATCAACATAATCCACCAACCCTTGAAGCTCCTCCTCGTTAACATATTTATCAAGCCAACCACCCACACCCTGCGCACGCAACGTCAATTTTCCATCACTAAACGCCCCAGCACCACCCCAACCATGAAGAACATTACACGGCTCACAATTAAGACACCCAAACCCTCTGCTAGCTGGACACTTCCGCTTATTAATGTCTGCCCCCTTATCCAAAATCAAAACATTCAACGACGTATTTTCCACAAGCTCTAAAGCAGAAAAAATTCCTGCAGGCCCGGCACCCACAATCACTACGTCATATTTCAAGAGGCATCCACCAAAGCCTTACACAGAATAGCCTAACTACCATATATCTTTAGCGTCTCACAAATCCATAAACACAATTAGCCTATTCACTAACAAAACGCCGCAAGCGCCGCTTCTTTCAGACATCAACTTTCATGAATCTTCGCATTCCACTAGTCTTTGATAGCTTCCAGAAGGCTCATTACATTCCAAAGCTTCACCCGAGTATAAGGCGGCATGTTCGGATCTTGAAGAATATCGTCAAGAACAGAAACCGCATTCGAAGCCCTCACAGCCAGAGTTAACTCTCCAGTCTGAAGTGCACCTATTGAATCTTTTGCAGCCCGCCTAATGTTACGCGGAGTTGTCGAATCTTCAGAAATCTGACCAAGCACCACCGTAGCCTGTCCTATTCTTTCCTCGTACTCTTTCAATTTCTTCTTACTCACCATAAGATACGCCCCCACACACAAAACTGAGAGCAAGCCTCAAATTATTCAGCAAATAATATTAGTGTTGGAGGTTTTAAACTTGTCTAAAAAGTCCAAAGACATTCAACACATGGTTGACATGTTGAAACAAGGCGCGACGCTCACAGAGCTTGCTTGTCCAGCATGCGCCTCTCCATTGTTTAGATTAAAAACCGGGGAGCTGTGGTGCGTCAAATGTGAAAAACGCGTCATTGTCTTGAGAGAAGGTGAGAATGCTGAAAAGGCGACAAGTCAAGCGCAGCTGGTGGCTCTCGAAAGTACAATACTGGCGAAGATACAAGCGATTGAGAAGAGAATTAGAGAAGAAGAGAATGTAGCGAAACTGCAGAAACTTAACGAGGTTCTAGCCTCGCTTTTGGAAACGCTTGAAAAACTGAAGAAAATGAAAAAAGCTTAGGTGCTCAAGTGTGTTGGGGCATTACGAAAACTTTCCCAAAATCATCCACGGTGTCGCCCGGTTTACCCATAAAACCTCTCGACGGAAGATTCAGAAAGCAATAGTATCAGTCTTTCATCGGCTGAACCAAGAAAGATGTGAACTCAAAGAAATAGTTTATTCTTCTTCACCAAGCTGCGAGGTGGACTTCGAATTTGGAATTGGAGAAAACAGCGTCTTTACTTATCTGGATGAAAATGAGCTAAGTATTTTGGAAGCTGAAATTGCAAAGAAGACGTTGATGTTTCTGGATTTTTTGTGTGTTCTTCAATATCACATTGTTCAAGATTCGGGAAAGCGTGTCCCATTAAAGTTTGATTATTACATGCTGCGGTTTGAGTTTGACAGAAATTACATGGAGTTTCTAGTTTCTCATGAGCGTGGACCGCAACATGTTCACGTGGAAGATTTGATAGATTTTTTGACGAGGCATCTTGAGAGGGCGCTGGCTGACCGATATTCTACTGCTCTGAAGCTTGAAGGCACACAGACGGTTTAGTGTTTTTCTAAGAACTTAAAAACAATAGTTTCGATAGCTCTGGCTACTTCCCTCTTTGAAGTATTTCCATAAACCATTACGAGTTGTTTTTCTCCCACTAGGTCTAAGTAGAGTTTTCTAACGTTCTTCTGAATCTGCAGCGTCTCCATGACTGATTTTCTTCGTTTGATGCGGTCGATTACGATTTCTGGTGATACATCGATGTATATTGCTAGATCTGGTTTGATAGCGTGTTTGTTGATTTCTTTTATCCATTCTAAGTTAAGGTTGGATGCGCCTTGGTATGCGATGGAGGAATACACGTAGCGGTCACAGATGACGATTTTTCCTGATTTGAGGAGGGGTTTGATTTCGTTTTGGATGTGGTCGATGCGATCTGCTGCGAAGAACACGGCTTCTACGGTTGTTGGGACACGGTTGTTTCCTTGAAGTATGTGTTTTCTTATTATTCTGCCGAAGGTGCCTTCACTGGGTTCGGTTGTGTAGACAGCGTCGTATCCTTTCTTCGTTAGAGTTTTTACAAGGCGGCGAGCTTGCGTAGTTTTTCCACTACCATCAATGCCCTCAATACTGACAAAGACACCATTTTGTTTAGTCGTCACAAGTTGCACCAATCTTCTTCTGCAATCGTTGCCATTTCCAGAGTCCGTTTTATAAACTCATAGGACGCGCTTCCTGTGCTAGATTTCATAATTAAGCCCAATTTCATGATTCCGGTTTCTAAAAATTTAAGGTTTCCCCGTTCCTTGCATTTTTACATCAGAGCGACAATCTATAAGTTTTTACAATGTCTACGCAGTTGTTTGTTAATCCAATACTCCTTTCCTTTCTCTTTGATTTCCATCAGATTCTCAATGCAATGAAACTTTATCACACCCGGATTACTCTTTAACAAATCACAAGGAAAATCAGAACATTCACTACATAAGTCAAAACCTTTTTGGTAGCAACATTGACGAATCTTACACCTGTCATCTTCTGGATTTTCCGCAATATCCGCTTTGCATCCCGAATCTATCTGAGCATTAGCAAGAATCCTTAAGCTTTTCTTCATGTTTTCTATGTCAACCTCACCCTCAAGCCACTTCCTAAACCCATACTCTTCAACCATATCTAACGCCGACTGAAAAGTACTCCGAATCTTCCCAGTAAACCAATCACAAGTACGACAATACGAACCACAAAATCCTATATACCTCTTCTTCTCTTCCTCATAATTCATATAATCCAACTCTTTCTTACAAACAATCTCCAAAACTCGTTAATATGCATTTTACAACGCATACAAAACACATCCTTATATAGCGATAACCAAGATAAAAATTGGAGTGTTACAGGTATGGGACAACGTTGGGGCGAAATAAAGGATCCTGTTCACGGCTACGTCTACATAACTGAAACAGAAAAAAACATGGTGGATTCTTTCCCAATGCAACGCCTTCACCGACTTCGCCAACTGGCAGGTGCAGAATACGTCTACCCTGGCGCCAACCACACCCGCTTCGAACATTCAATCGGCACGATGTATTTATCCCAAAGACTGACAGAAAACTCCAACCTCTCACAGTATCTATCAAAAGAAGAAGCTCAAATGATTCGCCTCGCCGCATTACTCCACGACGTAGGACACGGGCCGTTCTCGCACGTTTTTGAACATTTGCTCGATAAGTTCCTCGATAAAACCCATGAAGAGATAACGGTTTGGATGATAGAGAAATCTGAACTAAGCGACATCCTGCAAAAAGCAGGGTACGACGCAGACGCAGTAGCAAAACTCGCCACGGGTTCACTACACCAAAAGGGGAAAGCGTTTATGGACCAAATCATTCAAAGCACCGTCGATGTCGACAAACTTGACTTCATCGTCAGAGATACCTATCACACAGGCGCAGAATACGGCAATGTAGACGTTTTCCGCATAATTCACATGTTAGATGTCATAGACGACAACCTATCAGTGAACTCTGGTGCTCTCTCCGCTCTCGAATCCTTCATAATAGCCCGCATAGAATCCTTCAAAAGCATCTACTTCCACCGTGTAAGCCGAGCTGCTCAAATAATGCTTGCAATGGCTATGGAAAAATCAAAAGACGAACTGGGGCTGGTGAATTTTAAAACACCCGAAGAATACTTGGCCCTAAATGACTACACCGTCTGGACAATGCTGAAGCTCTGCGAAAAATCCCGCAAAATCATGGAAAACCTAGAAAGACGACGACTGCTTAAATGCGCCTACGACCAAACTTTTCATGTCAAAGACAAAACTGTCTCAAAATTATTCAGCACTGAAGAAATACGTAATGAAATGCGAGACAAAATTGCTGAGAAAGCAATAGTAGAACCACAATTTGTAGTTATAGACGTGCCAACATTGCCCTCTGTACCTTATTACCACTCTGCTCTCATAGAACCTATGGAAATCCCCATCTTCTACAAAACCAGAGACGGAAAAATGGTTCCTCAACGTCTCAGTGAAATTTCAAGAATCTTTGAAGCGTTAAGAGGGTTCATAAACGTCGTTCGAGTCTATACCGAAGAAAAATACCGCACAAAGGTTAGTGAAGCAGCGACGAAAGTTTTAGGTGAACTTCCATATTCAGCAAGAATATCATATTAACAAGGTCTAGAAACCCCTGAAGGCACAACGAACAAATTAGACACAATACATGGCTTCGTTAAACGAATGTTAGAGAGTGCCTTGTCTGTAAAGGAGGTGAAAGGAAGAGGTGGGAGTCAACAAGATTGGAGAAAAATATCGTTGCAACATTTGCGGCAATGAAGTAACAGTAATAAAAGTCGAGGGGAGCCTTGGTGTGTTGTGACCAACCTATGGAATTAATAAAATAGATAATCTATTCGAGACTACAGACATCAGCCATACTCTTCTTCAACTTTTTATAGTTTGCAACTAACCAGAGACCCGTCTTCGTTAGCTCTGTTTTGCCTCCGTGCATTCCGCCTCTTTGAGCTTTAACAACTGGGCTTCCGAGATGTTCTTCTACACTTTTGACAAGACCCCATGCATAGCGGTAAGACATACCTAAGGTCTTGGCAGCAGCAGCCAATGAACCTTCATTTTTGATTTTTTCAAGAAGCTTGTATGTTCCTTCTCCGAATATGTATTCTCCGTTGATCTCGAACCACAACTTAAAGGCAGGTTTGATTTTTGATTTGCTTGTGGAAATGAGCAACTATGTCATCTTTTCGTTTATTGTATAAGTATACTATTGAGTTTTTTGGCTAAAAGTGTACAGGTCTCAAATGTTAGGTCTTTGAATTCTGTTGTTTTTTAGAAACTTGAGAATTATAGAATTATCATTTTCCTCTGCTAAAGTAACTCAGATAGTACTCGAAGATGCTTATGTCGGTTCCAGCCCATTGACTTACGTCGCTGCGCGCGGCATTGATTCAGAATCGGATTTTGATATTGAAATACCAAGTTCCCATCGCTTTAACGAATGCAAATAACCCAAAGACAGAATCATTCATTAAATAATAGATAGATTTATTCGAAAGAACCATTAATTTGGATAATGCTCCGAGAACGGGCTCCGGTAGAAGCCACTTTGTCTGCCGAATATAGCCCGGTTAAGTATTCCGGCCTTTCGAGCCGGAGACCCGGGTTCAAATCCCGGCCGGAGCACCATTTTACCAGTAAATCGTTTAAGGGCTATCGACAATTTAATTTTCGGTGTCTTATTTTGAGCAAGACAGCAACCATTAAGGAGCGTGCCATATGGGTTTACCTTCCCAGTCTTGAACAGAAGCAGCGCTGGCAGAAGACCGGAGCAGAGTGGGGTGTCACTTTCTAAGTGGGTCATTGAAACAGTGGAGGAAGCCACTACCGCCGAGAAAGACAGTAAGTGGAAACCTCGTAAGGACTTGGAAGAAGAAATTAAAGGCCTGAAAAAAGAGGTTGCTGATCTTCACAGTGATCTTCGCCAGCAAAGAACCATTAGAGAGAACTTGGAGAGAGAAATCAGAAGGTATCGAGCTGAGCCATTTCTTGCATCGGAGTTTGAGGGTGTGAGGCGTTATGATAAGGGGCTCATTCAACTGCTGCGTTCCACTCGAGGCTTGGATGGTAGACCAAAGGCACTCACTAGTATCGAGATTCTCCTGCGCTTGGGCATTGACGCCTCAGAAGAGAAGCCAGTTAAGGCTGTCTCCGCGCAGCTCACAAGCCTTGAAGCCTATGGCATCGTGAAGTCAACATCCAAGGGTTGGAAGTGGGTCGAATGAAGCAGTCAGGTTTGAAAACCAAGCTTGCTGTGAAGGCTCGATCCCTTAGCAACTTGGATCTTCTAGAAATGTTTCTTGAAGACAGTCACATTCGAGGTTTGACGCAGAGAACACTCGACACCTACTCTTCTAACCTCAAAACGTTTTTCAAATATTCCAAGTGTCCAGCACTAGAGGTGGATTTGTTTGAGCTGAGAAGTTTTCTGGTATGGCTCAAGGATGAACGAAGTCTTGCTGACAAGACAGTGAGCATGTATTATTCTGCTTTGCAGTCTTTTTACGAATACTTAGAATTTGAAGGATACATTAACGCTAATCCAGTTCCAAGATTCAGAAGAAGATACTTGGCTTTTTTGGGCAAAAATAGAAGTGGCTCTGGAAATGGTGAGCGGCAGCTCATTTCTGTCGATGGCATGGGAAACTGATAAACTCAATTATGAATCCCAGAGACAAGGCTGTTGTGACGTTACTAGCTAAGACAGGTGTAAGACGCCAGGAACTTGTGAATCTAGATGTCGGCGACATAGATTTGGTGGAGCTATCTATAACGCTAAAACCCACCGCCAAAAGAACTAATCGAACAGTCTTTTTTGACGATGAGTGCGCGCGCATGACAGTAATCTGAGTCTATTTTGGCTATTTTCAGGAAAAATGGTCGTTTAATAGGACAGATGGTCACTTGAATTAATCGAAGATTCTTCCACAAGGCATAAGAACGAACATGAGCTTATCGTTAAATGATGCAAAGTGAATAGAAAACTTGTTTCATTATTTGTCTTAACATGCATGCACGCTTAAGTTCTCGAATGCGCATACATCCATGAGAGTTACGATATCCTTAATCAAATTGATGTTTGCTCCCGACAACTAGACTATAATACTGGGATATCTCGCTATGGTTCGTTAAAGACTGTGTACTCTGCAATATAAACGGATAAGGAGTTGTTTTCTAGAAGTTTCTTATCGATATACTAACATTTCTTTTTTCAACTTTCTTTTATAGACTATGACAGTCAATAGTGTTGCTACCATGAACAATAATGGAGCAAGGAAGGATGGAAACTCTGGGATTATGATTACTTCTTGTGTTGACTGGTTGTAAGTGAAGTATAGGTAACTGTGTGTGCTGTTAGAACATGGCAACAGATTGCATTGGACTTCTGTGCCATTAATGAACACTTGGTAAGTTTCGTTCATCAAAGCTCTTGGGATGCAAATTCTACAGAAGCCAGTAGTATCAGTTTCGCCAGTAACATTGAAGCTTATTGCGGTGCCATTGAACTTAAAGTCTGAAATTGTTGAGTTACAAATAGTCTGAACATGATGCTCCGAAGTTGCATTGAAGTCAGAAAACATTCCCATCAAAGGATAATTGTCTTCGTTGTCAAAAGGCATAACGTAGGGAGTATCACTTATGCCATCACTACCAGTCTCATTCTGGAAAAGACCGCTGAACAAGTCAGCTCCGCTGTAGTCGTCCCAGTAGTTACCGCCCAAAGGATAGCCAGCATCAAACGTATGCATGCTTGCATCGTCGAAAAAACATGGATTGGGAACGCCGATGAAATTGTTGTGATAGATTCTGTTGTTAGAACCACCATGGAGATAGATGCCATTCATGTTGTCTTTTATGGTGTTTCCAGAAATAATGTTGTTTGAAGACCCCTCGCTCAATATTCCATCAAGCCAAAACCCAACAACATTGTTTCCAGAAATTATGTTGTTTCCAGAAGTTTCTTCGAGAAAGATGCCAAGGCAGTTAGGCTGGATAGGGTCTTTTATGGTGTTTCCAGAAATGGTGTTGTGAGAAGCATAGGGTGTCATGTAGATGCCACAGTAGTCCAATGCTGTTATGGTGTTTCCAGAAATCGTGTTGTTAAAAGCAAGCGAAAGCTGGATGCCAGCCCAAAAATTCTTGATTTCCATATTTTTGATTGTTACGTTGCTTCTTAGCAAAAGGTATATTCCTATTTCGCTTCCTGTGC
>Ga0209635_10000174_pt1 | contig 40268 bp, 59 predicted proteins | sample DeeMarSWOR230_32_FD_187463 | JGI IMG/M metagenome (GOLD analysis project Ga0209635, IMG submission 187463) | Marine sediment microbial communities from White Oak River estuary, North Carolina - WOR-2-30_32 (SPAdes) (version 2) | ecosystem: Environmental > Aquatic > Marine > Intertidal zone >...
AAGGAATATGAGAGATTGATTACAGTTCCTTCCCCCAAGAAGGACTCTCAGCTTGCTCTGAGTATAAAGATTCTTAATCGGGCTGCCAATGAAGGAATGTTTATTGGGAAGGAATTGAAAACAGAGGCAACTGATAAGGAGATTATTGACAACTATCGTATGCATGCTAAGCTTATCGCCGAGTTAGTTAACAGAAGTAAGGAGGAGGATCCTGTTGAAGTTACCAGAGAGCTGATGAAGCCTTACGTTGATAGGAAGATTGAGCATTGGATGACGAAGGCATGGAGAGATGCCTTTGGTCGCACTACAGTGCAGGAGGAGGAGCGTATCAGGGAAGAGGCTACTCAGCAATTACAGGAGGAGGGAGAACTAGTCACCGAGGACTCAATTAACGAAAGAATCGAGGAGATAAGAAAAAGGGCTAGGGAAGGAGAAGAGGAAATTGAAGTAGATGAAGAAGAGGAGAAAGTAATTAAAGGAAGCGTTGAAGAAGTTATTGAGATGATAAGAAGAAGAAGAGCTGGAGAGGAAGAGTAAGATGCCAGATGGAATATTAGGATTGAGAGAGGAGGACAGACCTACTGTTAGGAAGAGAATTCCCTTGGAGTCTCGTGAGCCAGGTTATTATCGAGGAGATCCGAGAACTTTCTGGAGTAGGATGGGAGATCTTTTTCGAGAAGATCCTGAAAAGTTAGTAGCCAAGGCTCAAAATGCCTTAGCCTTCTCTGAAGAGTTTGGTATTACTCCCTCTGAGGCTTATGAATACCATGATGAAATCTCAGAAAGAATTTTTGGAGAGAAACTGACAACTCCTGAGTTAATTGGTGGTCTCATGCATTTGCCTATTACAATGGCTTTAGCCTCAAATCCAGTTGGTCTTGTATTGGGAGTGGGGACTTACATGGCTATTGCTGAGGCAGAAAGTGCTGCTATCTCTCTAGCTAAAAATGAGAAGTACCAAGTTTTTCAACAAAGAGGGTTAGTGGATCTCCTTCCAGAAGATATTTCTGGGGTTACTAGAGAGGTCATTGATACTCTTGATGTAATTGGTAAGATGGCGGCAGCTGGAGGGATCTTTAAGACTTCTCCAAAAATTGGAAGAAGAATAGCCAGAAAGATTATGACCGAACACAGACTCCCCCGAGAAATATACATCAGCGGGAAGGATCTGAAGGCTGAATTACAAAGAGGGAATGTTTTACCTGAGGAAGAGATGGAGTTTGTTAAGGCTTTAGGTTTAAAGGGAGCTGAATATAAAACAGCCTTGCAGAGAGGATTAAACATCAAGGTCCCTGCTGAGGATGTGATTACCATCACAGATAGGCCTTGGTATGCAAAATTCAAGAAACTTTTCAGAATCTCTCCCTACGAGGAAGTTAGAGTTCCTGGGGAAAGAAAGCCTACTTACGAGTTCGCTGCAGAAGTGGAAAAACCCTCAATAGAAAGACCAGGAATTGAAGCCCCTCCAGTTGAAGAGGCCCCAAGTCTTATTACTATGGAGAGAGCTAAGAAGAAGATTGGAGTTCTTTCTCTAAAACAAATTCTTACTTCAGAAGAGTCTGAGGAAGGGTTATTCTTGCTGGCTGATGGAAGTGTGCTCGGGGCAGTAGAGGGAGGAATACATGAAGGAGTGATGGCTGAGGTAATGGGTGTTACTGAGGAGCAAGTATATGAAGATGAGCAACTTTTTGAGGAGACTGCCAGACGTTTTTATAAAGAGACAGGAGCTATACGGTTTGGTCTAAGTATTATGGCTAAGCAAGTATATGTAGATATGCATAGTTTTCCTACCTCTCAACAGCAGGGGGCTGTAGAGCAGATATTACAGAGCCTGAAGCCATCGGAGAATTGGACATTGACTTATAGTTATCATCGGCCTTTTAAGCGTATGGAGTCTGGGAAGATAGCAAACCCAACCGTGGCTGACTTTAGAGATCTCTTACTCAAACTTGGTGAGGGAAGAAAGACTGTTCCCTTTGCAGAGAGGATAAAAGAGCCTGTGGAAGTTGCCCCTCCAGAAAAGAAAGTTATTTCTTTAGAAGAAGTGAGAGACGAAAGAGAGACGGCCAAAATAATTGAGGCCTTCACTGGGGGGCGAACTTTTGAGGACATATCTCGAGAAACAAAGGAAATAGTTGGTCTCTTGAGTCAACGTCCTATTGAAGGGGATCAGGAAATAAAACACATAACTGATCTTTTGGAAGCCATAAATCCCAGCATAGAAAGAAGAGCAGTTGGTAAGTTCGTTTTATCTTATAAAGAAATAGACCCTGAGGGTCCTGATTATTTAACAACGGTCACTAAAATTGATAATGTCTCGAATTATGAGTTTGACTCCCCGAAGATGAAAGGAATTAAAGAGGATCCTGATTTAGGAGATGCCTCTTACATGATGTATGGAGCCTGGAGTAATCTAGAAGGGGATCCCGTTATAGAAGGATATGATTTGTATAACACTAAAAATGGATGTCTTCTCTTCAGTGAGGAAGATCCTGGAAGACCCCACTTTCTAGTACAGCTTAGTAAGATATCTGAGCCTCGTCTTGTAGGGAAAGAAATTGAATTAGAACCAAAGAATAAATTTGAAGAATTTACAAGAACTCTTCCTGAGGAGAAGAGAATATGGTTTACAACAAAAGGTCCAACAAAACTCGAAGAGACAGCAAGAATCTTTGAGCTATTAGAAGAAAGGTATCCTGAGATCGAAAGTAAAATATCTCGAATTTTGTATGCTCCTTTAGCCGATAGACATGCTGAGACTATGGGAGGAGTAATAACTCTTTCTACTGTCGATGCTCCTACTATGGGGCATGAAATAGGAGAACTCCTTCAACCTATGAAGCAGTTTGGGAGAGGAAAGACTATCACCGGAGAAGAGGCTAGAGAAAGAGATAAATTGTCAGACGCTATTGCTTATATCTTGATGGAGGAGGCCGGCCTAAAAACCCCCAGAAAGAGACCCTCTCCTGAATTGTTAGAAAAGGCAAAAGAACTTCTCTCTGGGGAAAAGCCAGAAATTCCTTCTCCTGATGTGAGGGATATAGCTGAGGAGGCTGCAAGAGAGATAAAGAATCCCAAGACAAGAATAAGACTGATTACGGGACAGACTAAGATCTCGGATTTGGTGAGAGAGGATGTTGCCTTTAAGGCTGCTCTACGAAGAGCGGCAAAGGAAGCCAGACATGCTCTGAGTGTTGGGAAAAAAGAAGGGTACGAGGCAGCCAAGAAACATTATCTTGAATTGAGGGATAAAGCAAAGAAGAGAATAGCTCAGAGAAGATATGTTCAGAAGCTGATTGATAACATAGCCAGGTCTCTATCCAATGCTATTGACTTTTCTTATAAAGAGGGGATTGAGAATCTGAGGGAAGGGATTGATCCTCATTTTAGGGCAAAGAAGACTATAGGGTCCAAAGAAAGAATGCAGAAGTTTTTTGCAGATCATCCAGAGATGCTGGCTGAGATGCCTACCAAGTTCATGAAGGAATTGAACAAGAAGCCTCTTAATGACTATACCATTGATGATCTTCAGCAAATTTCTGATGAAGTGACTCGATTAAGGAAATTAGGGAAACTAAAAAGGAGTCTGAAGTTAGCTCAGCGAAATAGAGAATTTGATGAGACTAGAGATACCCTTGTTTCTACAGTCTCCCGTGGCGGAAAGGTAAAGGAGGAGATTGTTGTTAGGGATACTAAGGAGAAAGCTGGAGTAAGACGTACAGCTCGCGCTTATAGTATGAGGCCCACTAGGATATTCGATAAGCTTGATAGAGGACAACAATTCTCTGGCCCCGCACATAGATTTTTCTATGATGAAGTCAATAAAGGAGTGGATGAGTCTCTTCGGATGATGGATAAGAGATTTAATACTGCTGGTGAGAAACGAAAGAGTTTAGGTATATCCGCTAGGGATTTATTGAGAACCCGTAAGATAGGTAAGGTGAGAATTGCTGTTGATGAGATGCTTGATATTTATGTTGGATGGAAGAATCCTCGAAAAAAGTTGGCTTTGATGTATGGGAATAATATCACCGAAGAACTCGCTACAGAGATTTTTAGTAAGCTCACAGATAAGGAGAAGGAATTTGCAGATTGGATAATTTCAGAGTATGATGCAAACTACAGCCGTGTGAGGGAAGCTCATATTGAATATGCAAATGAAGACATGGGCTATGAACCTTTCTATACCCCCATCAGAAGAATGGATGTTACTCCCAACAAGTATAAGTCTGAGATAGCTGAGGAGATATTAGTTAGAAGTAATTTAAAGAAGGCATATGTTGGAAAGCAATTTACGATTGAGAGAAAAAATATCCCGAGGGAATATCAGAGACCCATTCGTTTAGGGCTATATAACACTTGGCTTGATCAGATACCAAAACAGGAAAGATATATTAGCTTAGGAACGAAGGTGAAGGAACTGCAGAAGATGACTTCTGACCCTGACTTCAGACAAGCTGTAAGGGATAATTTTGGTCCTCCCTATCTTGAGGCAGTAGAGGCATATAACAATAGAGTGGCTAATCCTGATATCTACAAAGCCTTTACTCGTTTGGAAAAAGGGTCTCAGACCTTAAGGAAAAACATGGTAATGGCCTATTTGGCCTATAACCTTGTTACTATGGGAAAGCAGTTGCCTTCTGTCTTGTTGTATCTTCCAGAATCTGGTCCTTGGCATCTAATTGCTGCAGGTCTCGAATTTGCTACTCACCCTATCGAAACAATAAGATTCGTAAATGAGAGAGACCCCCAGATAAAGCATAGAATGATTGAAAGGGAACTTGAGGAAATGAAATATTCTGGGAGAGTAATAAAGAAGTGGGGCAGATTTGGTATGCTTGGTATCAGAGGAATGGATAAGTTGGCTGTCACCACGGGATGGTTGGCGGTATATAACAGAAATGTAGGTAGATTGGGGGAAGAAGAGGCTATGAGATTGGCACAGAATGCCACTCTCCGAACTCAGCCTGCTGCCCATGCAAAGGATCTGCCTCAGCTATATGCCTCGAATGAATTTCTCAATTGGGGGCTTCAGTTTACCAATCAGCTGAATCAGATCTACAACATTGCAACTTATGATATTCCCCAAGATGTAAAGAGAGGAAGACTATATAAGGCTTTCTTAAGCTCTCTTGCCCTTGCTATGGTGTCCATGGTAATATGGACGATGTCTAATAGAAGACTTCCCGAGGATTTGGAGGATGTGGTGGATGCTCTTGTAGATGAGGCTATGATGGCTATTCCTCTAGTCGGCAGAACTATTGCAGCCGCCTCAAAGGGGTGGGAACAGCCTTCTCCTGCTTTCAAGATGTGGGTTGGATTAGGGAGACTTTATACTGAAGCTGAGAGAGAGGCAAAAGCAAAAGCTCTGGTTGAGGGATGTCTCGTTATGATGGGTATTCCCTATACTGAGCCAAGAAGAGTTATTAAGGCAGTGGAGAAGGGAGAACCCATGGAGTTATTAGGCCCAAGAAAAGAAAAGAAAAAGGGGAGGAAAAGATATGAATGATTATTTAGTTGTATCTGGGCTTGTTATTGGAGTTAATGGCCTCTCCTTAGGAGTCGTATGTTATGCTGTTAAGAAGATCATTAATAGTAATATTGAAAACTTGATAAAGAAGGTTGAGAGAGAAAGGGAAAGTAGAATAACAGTAGATAACGAACTTTGGGAAGCCATTAATAGCCACGGACACAAAGGATTGGATCTTAATGGATCAAGGGTTACAAGATAGAGGAGAATAGATGGATTACATTCCAAAATATTTTCGTCCCTATGAATTAATTCCTAAGGAGACATATGAACTTCTAAAAAATAGGCCTTGGGTAGTCTGGCAGCTTTTTGATCCAAGAACTCTCTATGTGGGAGACAGGATAAGAGAGAAATACGGAAAGATGATTTGCAATACTTGGTGGTGGGGAGGAACTCACCAATATCGAGGCTGGAGACCTATAGGATGTAAAGAGGGGGCGGAATATTCTCAACATCGTTTTGGTCGGGCTTTGGATCTTGTTCCTATGGGGGCCACTGTTGAGGATATTTGGTCGGATATTGAAGCGGGGGACAATTTTAACTATATTACTTGTATTGAAAAGGGTAGTGCAGAAACAGAGATTACCTGGCTTCATTTTGACACAAGAAATTATAAAGGGCTTTTAATTGTTTATCCATAGGGAGGTGTATTATGAAATTAGGGGAAATTTTGGCGAAGGCCGGGTCAATGGCCATCAAGACCTTTGTTCCTGGTGGAAGTATGATGCTTGATATTGTTAATGAGTTTTTGCCTAAGGATAAACAACTTCCTCCGGATGCCACAGGGAAGCAAGTTATTCAGGCCGTAAATAGTCTACCTCCCGAACAACGAGCCCAGATATACTGGAAGGAGATTGATGTGGAGTTAGCAGAAATTAGTTCTTGGACTCAAGTGCAAGAATCTCTTGCACAAGCTGATAAGGCAGGAGCCTCTACAAGACCACAAATTGCCTTGATAATGGCCAAAATAGTAGCCTTTGTTGTCATTGCTTTCTCTTCTATGTGGGTAATAGTTATCTTTCAAGATCATACAGAGATGGCTAAAAGACTGGCGGACTCCTGGCCTCTAATGTTGGCTATTATTGCAACTCCTACTGCTCTTCTCCGAGCCTACTTTGGGATGAGAACAAAGGAGAAAATGGATAGGTATAGTGCAGCAGTAGGCCAGCCCGTTCAGCCTTCGAATTTCCTGGTGGACATTATTAAGATGATAAAGAGTTAGAAGGAGATAGACATGAGATTGGCATTAGTCACTGCCTCACTTGATGCAGAAAATACTTTTAGCGATTGGGTTACTATTCGGGGATCTTTTAATTTCTCCCTTTCTGGTTCTTGGGTAGCCACTGTTCATTTTCAAAGATCTTTTGATAAGGGAGTGACTCCTTTAGATGTAGAATCTTTTAATGCCAATGTGGAAAGAATCGGTAAGGAACCAGAAGAGGGGGTGTGGTATCGTTTCGGTATAAAAGCAGGTAACCACACCTCTGGGACAATTATTGGAAGAATAAGCCAGTAGGAGGTATTATGAGAATTGTTGTAATAGTCCTTGGGGTAACATGTCTTGCCTATTGGACATTGGCAAGGGAGTTACGAAGGGCGGCTTTCAAGGAGAGAGCCTTTCAGATGAAACTTGAAAATAGGAAGTTAATCAAAATAGCCAGATGGTTGTTATTCTGGTAGAGGAGAATAAACTATGGCAGACATAATCTATAATAGGTTCCTATACAATTTGCTGGAAAAGTTGGTCGATCTGGGCAGCGGTGGTGATACGATCAATGTCGCGCTCTTGGACAATACCTATAGCCCCAACAAGGACCATAATGTATGGGCCGACGTTTCCGCCAAGGAGATAAGCGGGACTGGATACACCGCAGGTGGTGCGGCTCTGGCAAATCAGGCTGTCACTCAAGATGATGCTAATGATAAGGCCAAGTGGGACGCGGACGATCAGACCTGGAGCAACGCCACGATCACGGCTCGTTACGCGATCATCCGGGATGTCACGCTGGACTGCCTGATCTGCTGTTTCGATCTCGGCTCGGACAAGTCCTCGGAGGCCAACGACTTTACGATCCAGTGGCATACGGACGGGATCCTGAACCTGGCGCAAGGTGCATAGAAGAATTAACAGAAAGGAGAATCTTGAATGGCAACAAGACAGGAAATACAAATAGCCCAGGATCTGATTCGTTTCATCAACATTATGAATGATCTTCTGGATTGCGCCTCATGGATTTTGAGGGAAATAGATCCGCAGACAGGGGAGAAATACCAGATGCAAATACCCGATACTGATCCTCCAGAATTTCGAGATGCAACGCTTGAGGAACTCAAAGAAACGGTCAAACGTATGGGGCAGAATGTCCTCGGATATTGGAATATGATTGATGCTTTCAAAAACAAATACGGCGGAGCTAATCTAAGAGATGCGCTATTATCTTTGGGAGTTGATGTTACTGCTGTTCAAACCGACCTAGCCAATTTTGATGTAGAGGCAAGGCATTTATGGCAGAATATTAAAGACGCACAGACTAAAGAAGAGCTTATCCCGTTTGCTGACCGTATTGATGCAAATATTCCGAAACTTGTTCTTGTACGGCGTTCCTGGTGCTTGGGGTTATAAATGACTATTACTGTTGGAAATGCTTGCGAAGATCGAACTGGCGCAACTGTTCCTGGCGATCAAACATATATTGATAAAAACACTACCGCAGACGGAACCGGTTCGATAGATTATATTTGTCTTTATATTAACGCCGCCGCTACGGGGGTGGAAGTTGCCTCATTCGTAAATGAGAATCTCCATGTGTTCTCAACCAACGGAACGGCAACACTCGGAGATATGGGAGTAGGTTTACAAGAATTTAATGCTCCCGGAGATTTTACTGCATTTCCTATAAATGAGGGTGAATATATTGGATTTCACCACGCCTCTGGCAAAGTAGATGCGACTGGTACCGGTGGCTCGGGAATCTGGTACAAGGCTGGGGATTCAATTCCTTGTGAATCGGTTACTTTTGATTCCTATCCAGGCTGGATTTTAAGCATTTATGCAACCGGAACGGAAACGGGAGGTCCCACAGTCGTACAAGTAAATTGTCTCTTCATCGGCTCCAGTATGAAGGATGAGAGCCTGAGCCGAGGATGCAAACTGACTCCCGATATACTGAATGTAGGCTCGATTCCGCAATCACTTACATTTAAGGGCGGTGTGACTGTGATGCCTTCAGTCTTAAATATAGCTTCGGTTGTGCAATCAACGGGGATTAAATGTGGGATAACTATTTCACCCTCATTGCTTTCGATTGCAGCTATGTTACAGGATGAGACGTTTAAGGGTGCCGTAACAATAGCTCCGGCTGTACTCAGTGTGGATACACAGGCCAAAAGTCCAACTATAGTTATAGCGGGAGCAGTTGTTATAAAACCAGGTTGCTTGATCATTACTCCTCAGATCATTAGCCCACAAGTATTGACTAAAGAAGAGATGAGAGTTCTTTCGGGGATATTAAAAGAGATACTTTCCAGTATTTTGGGAAGTTAACATAAAAAGGAGATCTAGGTTATGACAGTCATATCAGAGAATAGAAGAAATCAATATAGTTGTGATGGGAGCCAAACAGTGTTTCCTTATACCTTTCGCATCTTGGATGAGGAGCATATTCAAGTGATACTTACTGATTCGGAGGGGGCCGAGACAATTCTTGCTCTTACTACCCATTATACCGTCTCAGGAGTAGGAGATGCAGGTGGGGGAAATGTGACCACTGTTGCCACTTATGCCTCGGGAAATACGTTAACTCTTCTTCGGAATGTGCCTTTTACTCAGTTGACGGACTATGTTGAAAGTGATATATTCCCGGCTGAGTCTCACGAGAGGGGCCTAGATAAACTAACCATGATTATACAACAATTTGCCGAGAGATTGGATCGACTTCTGTATCTCAAAAAGAGTTCAGCATTTCTGAACCTGGAACTACCTGATCCTGTCGCTCAAAAGATTTTACAATGGAAAGATGATCTTACCGGGTTAAAAAATGTTACTCCTTACAATGAAGGCGATCTAACTGTAACTGAGTTTATTGAATCTCTGTTAGATGATGAGGATGCAACTGAATTTCTTGGAACATTGTTGCTAGATACAAATCTCCTAACTTTGAGCCTGCCAGAGGATGTGGCAATCTCTGCTTTCATAAAGACTTTACTTGACGATACAAATGCTGCTACTGCTAGGACTACACTTGGTGAAATCCTAAGAAGGAACTTTGCTGAGGTATATGCAATAGCCTCAGGAACGGATACTTATACTGCTGCATTATCTCCCGCAATTTCTTCCTATGAAACAGGAGCACATTACTTTATTACATTCGAGAACGCCAATACTGTTACAACACCAACTCTTAATTTGAATAGTCTCGGGGCCAAAACAATTAAATTGGAAGGGGGTATAGCTCTGTTTGTAGGGAGCATTCCTGCAAACCATGCTGCAATATTGAAATATGATGGAACAGTTATGATTCTTTTGAACCCGAAGGGATTACCAGATGGCTCAGTTACGGAGGTCATATTGGGCGATTCCGTTGTTGCACAGGCGAAGCTCAAGACAACCACACATGCCCAATCAACAACTAGTACCTCTTGGATAGAAAAACTCTTGACTTACGCCGATTACGGATTCGAGTGCATGATTATGAAATCCGGGACTGGGGGCAATGTTACTTTCAAGCGCTCCGATGAAAATAATCCCTGTACTACTGGAGGCGATTATGTAGGCGAATCAGTATGGATCAAAGTCGTCGGATCAGTGACCGGTTATGTCCGATATCGCTATGTCACCGCTTCGGGCGAGGTCTTTTGGATCTGGCTCCTGAGAAACAAGGCGACTAAAAAGATCCTCGACGCTGACATGGCCCCCGACCACTGCTCCTTCGGACTGCCTGATCCCTCAATGCGGGAGCAACCATTCCCTAATTACGATCCGACAAAGCATGAGATAGTGCTGATTAATCCAAGCAAGGATGATCTAAAACTTCTCTATGGGCGCAAAGGCGCCCGCAGTTTGCTTCAGGTATTCCTTGAGGATTTTGAGGTGGATGAGATTTCTAGGGCTCAATGGCCGAAGGAACCTGTAACAGCAAGAATTCTTAATGACGACTGGTTCGAAAGATGGATTACGCAAAAGACAGTAGAGATTGAAAAGAAAGTTATCCCGGGAGTTCCTTACGTACTTTGCAGGACTTTTAAGTTGAAGATTACTTAGACTCTATTACTTCCCAAAAGATAAGTGTCTTCTTCAGTCTTCCCATTGGGTAAGGATAGACCGAGAATTCTATAACAAAAGGCATTCGGAATTCTTTGGATATTGTTTTTAATGCTACATAAAGAAGTTCTTTCATTTCCTCTAAAGGAAGTTCTACTGGCATTACATCCTCAGGGACATCCCAACACTTGGGAGAACCCCTCTCAATATCTCTCACTGTTGAGGGGCCTAGAATATATTCAAGAAGGTCTTCTGTCAAGCTTTTGAAGTACTTCCCTGACAGGGTACTTTCCTCGGGATTGATCCCTTCTGCGACGAGAATATCTATATTTCTATCAACCAGTTCAGGAAGATCTCGTGTTAGAATCTCCCGAGCTTCCTCCTTTGTTTTGTTAGGGAAGAAAGGCAATCCCCACTTTTTGTAAGCCTCCATCCTTTCCTTGTTGTCTGTCCGTATGGACACCTTTCTCCAATCCCCCCATACATTAGATTTAAGGAATCTAGCTATATCCTCCCGGTCTCTCAGAATTATCACATCGGGAGTGTTTAAGTTGAGATTCATAAGTTTCAATAGACTATTAGTTTTCGCCCCCATGCTATGTCCTCCTATATTGTCCTATATGTTTACGCTTTGGAGGTAAATATGGACCAATTCTGACCCCCATTTGCGTCCTTTCTGTACCAGACAAGGCCTATTATTTTCCATATCTGCCATTTTATCCACATCCAGAGATAAAAACCTATCTCTATCAGAGTCGGTGGCTTCTTCTGTTCTCTCATCATCTCCCGGATGAATCCTCTGATAATCCTCTCCTTGTTCTTCTTGGCCCAAGGTTGTCCCTTCTTGGTGACTCCAGTCAACTTCTCTATGACCTCATTGAGTCTGTTGTGTGTGATTCTCATTATTTTTCCTCCTAAGTTTAGTTTCATAAAATTCAAGTACCTTTACAAACATCTGAAGAAGAGACTCTTTTCCCGTAACTAATCCTGAGTGACATTTGCCCTCTGGCCCAAAATTAACTATCATCGTAGCTCTACATTCTTGGGCATCATTAAAGCTTGCTTTCTCCTCGATGTCTTTAACCAATTCCCAAATTTTCATTTCTTATTCCCCAAGGTATAAGTGAATATAGGTTTTAGACTAGATACTTAACTATCTTCCCCCGACCTTCAGCGTATAGAATCTCACTCTTTGTGTCTTCTCCGATATAGCCATGAATATTTATTACAAGGATCTCATCGGATATATCAATCTTTCTTTTATGAACTTCATTCACAACTTCTCTCACTCCTTCCTGATCCCCGATATGAGTTTTATCCGAGCCAGCAAAATACCAAGAGGGGAGAGCGCACCAACTGAGTACGATAAATCCTTGTTTTGTTAGCTCCCATTGCTTTACTAACATCTCATCAGTGAAACGAGTAGAGCCACAAAGAGTAATGATTTTAGGTTTTTTCATTTTTCCTCCTTTCTCAATACCAAATCCACTCAAGTCTGACCCAGTTAACTGTCTGTGGATTTTGGAGACTCATTGCATAATTCATCGCTGACCCCGTCCTGTCAACATAGATTGGAGGGTTGTCCAAATCCTCCTGGGTGAAAGTCCATGTCCTTGTGAGATTCGGTATAGGCTGACCTATTACTAATCCAGCCGTAACACTGACACTGCATTTTAGAGCTGACATTTTTATTTCTCCTCTCTCTTGCGTACGTGCTTTAGGATACATAAGGCATCAGCCATTCCTTGCTTGGGATTCTTTAGACTGGGAACGGAGGATCCCAACTTCTCCCTGAACTCTGGATAATGCTTTCGAGCATATCGCCAGGCCTTTTCCTTTGCCGCTCTTCTCCCTTTCTTGATAGATGATCTCTCTCGTGAAGTCATTCTCTGCCAATCCTTGGACTCTATATACTCTATCGGAATACCAAAAGAGCTTAGGGCTGTCTCCCAGGAGCCGATATTTAGTCCCAGTCCAAAGTTCCCTCTGGCACCAAATACGGGGGAGGAGTGGTTGTTTTCTAGGGCGGCCAACCATTCCTCCTTCCCGTATCTGTCCTGGATGGCCGAGAGAAAGTCTAATATACCCAGGCAATCCCCAGGGCATAAGGCCAGCCCTAACACCTTCGCATCCGGGATATAATAGGCTATTGCTCCTGACCATCCAGGATCTATGGCGATGAGTTTCCTCATGTCTCGATGCTCAGTAATGCCTTCCTCAACTCGACAGCATTCTTCTTTATTCGGAGGACAGCCTTACGAGCTTCCTTAACCCCTTTCTTTATGCCCTTCTCTTCATACCTATCCCACTGCTCCTGAACTGTCTCCATTTCCTCCACTATCTCCGTAATGAATTTGGAGATCTGTGCATGGGGGGTCTTAGAAGGCTTTACTGTCTTCTTTCTTGTTCCCTTTGTTGTCCTGGTCTTAGCCATCTTACTTCTCCTTCTTGATTAATAGTTTGATCTCTGCCTAAACTTGTTTACCTCACTCTTCTGCATATAGAGAGAGAACAAATCTGAGGCATCCAAACCTGCCAAAATACATGCTTCTATGAAAAAGTGTAACGCATCCGCCACCTCCTCTCTAAAGTGGTTTATATCCACTTCAACCATAGTTTTCTTCCAGGCCTTATTCTTCAAACAATCCAAGGCCTCACATATTTCTACAATGCTCCAGAAGAACCTTTGCTTTATCTGATCTTGGCCAAGATGAGAATCAATAGCAACAGGTATCTTATCAGGCACCACGTGAGGGAGCATTAGTTTCTCTATCTCTTTGTATGTGTAGAGAAGTTCAGACTGACGTTTAAAGATCTCCTGGAGCATATCTCCCTTCGGCTTGACTTTGGGAAAATCTTTTATATTAACCATTATTCTTCCTCCTCTCCCCTAGGATAAATAGCACAATACTCTTCAGGCTTCTCCTTGACCCCAATCCTTCCCTCTGCCACAAGAGTCTCTATGTCCTCCTTGTTCTTTTCTGTCTTATACCTTATTCCGTACTTGACTGTTGCAGGGACGAGCTCTTGTTCTTTCTGTCCGTGACTCTTCATGATCTCCTTTATCGCAGTATGGAGTTTTTCGAGGTTCATTTCATGTTTTGCTATCTCAGCTTTTATAGAAAGATAGCTCTCCACGAATCGAGTGAGTTTACTCTTGGCGTTATAACTCAAGGGTCTCTCCTCAATCGCTTCGACCTCTTGGGCTTTTCTTTCCATGCAGGGAGCACGATAAAGACATTTCTTTTCCACATCAGAAAGACAATCTTTTGGGGGAAGTTCTCCCTTGTTCAGAGTCTCTTGGACATCCATTATCATATTTTTCATGTCTGCCCATATTTTTGGATTGGCTCTGAAGACAATATCCTTCACTTTAAGATTCTTCTTGTTCTTGATCCTGAAACGAATCTTTGACTTTTTAAAGGCCCCCGCATAAGCTTGCACTTGATTGTAGTATTTCTTAGTAAGTTCAGAGGCTGTCTTAATATCCTCCTCGGTTCTAAGAGTGTTCCAGAATGAAGCGGAAAGTCCCTTAAATTCAATAACTTCATCTCCCCTCAAACCATCCGGAGTAAGAATCACTTCTGCAACTATATCTCCCCGAGTAAGTTTTATGATCCGTGATTCGGGAACACGGAAGTCTTCAAACTCCTCTGCTGCTTCTTTCTTCATCTCCTCATCATGTTCATGCCCCTCGTCAAACTTCACTTGGAGCTTCTTTGGGACAGTTGCTTCATACCCAAGAATATGGAGGGCTTGAGCGCGAGGACATCCCAATCTGGAACCACTATATCTCCCCTTATGAATCTCTTCTTCATTTGTCATTTCATCCTCCTTCCAGTAAAAGGCAAACTTACACCCGATTACGGCCACAACCTCCTTCCGCCAAACCCCCCTCAGTTTGCCTGCTTATTCTTCTTCCTCTTCCTCAATACCCAACTCCTCCATAATCAGTTCTCTCAACTCCCCTACATTTTCCCAATCTTCATCCTCGATAGGAAGTTTTTCGTCCTTGACAAGTTTGAGGAGTTTTCTCTTATTCATTTCCGAGATATCTTCTGCTGTGTATTCCTTCTCCTCCTCTTCTCCTTCCTCCTCCTCTTCCTCCCGTCTCTTCTTCCCTTTTCTTCTCTTGGGTTTCTCCTCTTCTTCTTCTTCCTCATCCCTTCTCTTGGATCTCTTCTTGCTCTTTTTCCCTTTCTTTTCCTCCCCTTCAAAGTCGGAGAGATATTCCTGGATGTCAAAAGCATTTCCATAATTCTCCTCAAGAAGCTCGATCAGTTCCCCAGTATCTTTTACTTCTATGGTCTCGAGAAGATCCTCAAGTTCATCTTCCCAATCATCATAGGGGATGGGAGTTGATTTGGCCCGGAGGCGATAATCATACCTGGTACCCCTACCTTTACCAGACATTTCAAAATAGATATCATATCCCTCTTCTGGATCAGTAATGTCCTCAATGTCTTCATCCTCCAGGAGGGATAGGAAGTACCTTCCGAAGGAAAGAGGAGCTGCCCATTTTTGGACCCCAGCCTCGATGTCATTGCAATCAATTATCTGGACAAGAAATCTTGGGCTAGAAGCTCTTAGATCATTGGCTGCTTCTCTCTCATCCTTATCCCCTTTGGACATCTTGCTTGCTACATGATCTATGGGACAGGGGGATTTATCCAGCCAAGGCATATTGTCCTCAAGGCAGGGGAAGGCTCTATTCCGCCCGTCTATCTCAAATCCGAAATGCATGACCCTTCTTACAATACAGATCCCTCTCTCATCCCAGGCAGGCATTACTCTGATATGGTTTTTCTTTTTGCTATCAGGAGTCCACCAATCTGACCGAGATGCCTGGTTCCTTGTCTCCCGAGTGTAATCTTCGTCGGGGGCGTAGTGCCCTCTCTTCTTTCTTTTTTTCTTTGCCATCTTACTCTCCTCTCATTTTAATTTCTAGAAGTTCCCGATCAGTAGGATTAGGAGAAAACCATCTCACTTGGATAAGAGGGATATGTCTTTCTCTATGAATATCATCGTGACCCTCTGTCTTCTTATGCCTAATCCATAAGAGATATGCCCCCGCTCTCCACTCTTCTACATTTTCGAAAACTTGGGCATACCCATCCCACCATCTGACTAATACTTTCATGGCTCTCTCCTTTCTCTATTCCCTCTTGCTCCAAGTTTTGTTTTGGATTACATCGACTACAAGAGGTACACTTAATTCCACATCAAACAACTCCTTCAGCATCTTTGGTTTTGGTCCTATCTTTTTGTATAATCTTCTCACCTCCTCCCTTTCTTTGGGGTGTGTATCGGTTAAAGTGGCATCATGGACATTCGCTATCACCCGACTTTTCATACTTCTTTTCTTATATTCCTTTTGCAATTCAATCATGAGCATCACGTTAATGTCTGCAGCAAGTCCTTGTATAGGAGCATTAACTCCCTGTCTGATCAACTCTCTTCCTCGTTTCGAATTGAAGTTGGCTCCCGGAACTCTCCTTATTCTTCCAATAAGAGAGACTGAACTCTCATCTTTAGCAACTTTCTTTTGCATTTTAAGCAGCCACTTTTTCACCTCTGGATAAGTATGGAACCACTCCCTCATCAAAGTCCTGGCCTCTTCAATAGAGGATTCTAATTTCTCGGCAAGTCCCCAAGGTGAAATTAGATATATAATGCCAAAGTTGACTGCCTTCGTTTTCTTCCTCTTATCAGCAAAATCTGTAAATCTTCGATAGTATTGTGGAGCTCTCTCCATAACTCTGTGGGTCACAACAGCGTGTATATCCTCTTCACTCTCGAAATCTTCGAACATATTTTCATCTTGAGAGTACTCGCATAACAGACGAAGTTCAATTTGAGAATAGTCCCCTTGGGTAATACAACCCCCATCAAACGAAGAAATGAACATCTCTTTAATCTGGATTGCCTTCTTCCCAAATAGTTTATCCAGCTCATCTGTATCTCGGGGCACTTGATGTATAAGGCTGGCTGAGAGCCGACCTGTTACAGTACCCACTTCTTTTCTTCTTGGGCCCTCATGCCTTACCATATTATATTGTGGGTAGATCCTTCCGTTAGGTTGCAACTCGTTGTATACTCCCGTAACGAAGTGAGAATCAAAATGAGCAAGTTTCTTGTAGTCAATTATTTTCTGAATTAGGTCCCTGTACTTCTTCCCCTCCCGAGTTCTTGTAATTATCTCAAGATCTTCCCGAGCTGTGGATCCCCATCCCGACTTGGTCTTCTTTCTCATTTTCAAGCCCAGCTTGCCATATAGGAGATTACTTAACTGTTCAGGAGAGTTGAGGTTTATCTTTGGGAAGAGGAGCTCTATTTCCTTTTTCTTTGTTTCAAACAATCTTATGTTTTTTCTTAACAATCTTTGATCGATCTTCATTCCGGTCGTTTCTACTTCTGCTAACATCTTTACTGCATCCTGCTGAAAGACTGACAGGGGGACGAGACCATTTTCTTTTAGCAACGGTTTGAACTTTTTCATAAGTCTAATTGTTGCATCAGTGTCCTCACAATTATAACTGGCAACCTGTTTCAGAGGCATTTCTGCAAGAATATATATATAGGGTTTGATTCTTTTTTCCCTTAACCCAAGATCATCGGTATATCTCAACTTCAAAGTATATAAGGACTTGCTAGGATAATTCTCGTCCAGAAGGCCGAACTCTAGCATCGTATCTCTTATAGAACATCGAGTAGAGATCCCATATGCAAGAAGACATTTTATCTCATACTTGATATTGTGCCCTCCTATCACATCGTCCTTGGATGTCTCAAAAAGATAAGACAACATATCCTCGTACTCAGTCACTTTACTTTCCGGATGTTCCAAAGGGATACAGTAAATCAATCCCGGTTTCCAGGCGATTGACATAGTAAGAATTTTGAAAGAGGAGAGGAGAGTATCTCGCCCTGTAGTCTCGAAATCAACAGCTATTTCTTTCCTCTTTGTGGCTCGCCTGATTATCCTCCAAGCTTCCTTATTGTCATTTATCAGCCAATATCTTTTCTTATGCGGTATGCCTTTAGCCTCAAAAGCGAAGACAAGATCCTCATCAAACAGCTTATCTTTATAAAGATCATGCAAAATAGCTGCTGGATGGTACAGAGGGTAAACAGGAATATCAGGGAACTCAGGGAAATAAATAACTTGGAATCTATACTTACCAATCCCAGCTTGGTTCTCCTTCAAAACGGATTTAATTGCTATAGAGCCGAAGGCTAAAATCTTTTCTGGCTTTACTCTGTTGATCTCTTCAAGCAAAAAACCTCGACACGCCTTAATCTCTGAGGTGGTGGGAGTATCATTTCCAGGAGGTCTGCATTTTAGGGCATTGGATAGAAAAATGTCGTCTCTCGAGATGTTGTACTTCCTAAGTTTCCGCATCAACAACCTGCCCGCTCTTCCCTGAAAAGGCTTCCTTATATCCTCCTCCCTCTCTCCTGGGGCTTCCCCTATTCCCATTAACTTACAAGGAACAGGTCCATCCCCAATAAGACAGACAGTCTTGGTGAAGTTAGCAAGTCTGCAGGAGTTGCATTCTGGGTCTCTAAGTTCTTCCCATAAATCTGTCAATAGAGTTTCTCCTCCGGATGAAGAATTGCAAAGGGCAATCCAACTTCTTGAAACAAAGCAATACTTTCTTTTTGTGCTTGATAAGGATACATAGCAACAACTCCCAGTATTCCTACATTAACGATCGCTTTTGCACATTCATAGCAGGGCATCATAGTACAATATAAAGTTGCCCCTCTGACACTTACTCCAAAACTGGCTGCCTGTAAAATTGTATTTAGTTCTGCATGAACTGTTCTAATGCAATGAGAAGATTCTTTAAGAGAGCCATTTTTTCTTCTTTGTAAAAGATGTCCTACTTCGTCACAATGCGGCACTCTGCTTGGGGCTCCCACATACCCAGTAGCAATTATCCTTCCTTCCTTAACAAGAATGGCTCCAGATTTACCCCTATCGCAAGTGGATCTTTGAGCGACTACCTCCAGTACAGCCAAATAATATGCCTCTCTACTCATCCTTTTCTTTTTCATTCCTCCACCTCCTATAAAAATCGAACACTCTTTTCGTTGGCCCATATTTGGGAATAATAGAAAGGTCATTGGCTCTTTTTAACTGGTAACGACAAACATCAGCCATCTTACCTTTCTTTACCCTTATTCCCATTGTGTATACAAGTGGATAGTATATCGGCACGACATATAAGAGGGTGATGAGAAATCTGACTTCTCCAATATTCTTCCCTACAGTTTCTGGAAGGTACTTTTCGAAGATCTGTCGCAGAAATAAAAGGTCAGCTCCGAACTTTTTAGGTATCTCTGTGGCCCGGTAGAATATAGTTAGATCCTTTCTTCCTTTACCATCAGCATCTTGGGTAAATACTGCTGCATTGATACAGTAAGACTTCCTCTTTTTTGACTTGGCCTTGGTAATGAAACTAAAGGAAGAAGAAATGTAGTTCTTACCTTCTTGTTGAATAAGAGTTTCTCTTCCTAAACTAAGTAGGCAAGGATCTTCATAGGTATTCTTAAGACTTGTCACCTTAGCCTTACTGTAGCCTAAGTACTCTATAGAGTATTGGCCACCAAAGAAGTCGTTAACTATCCATGTAAAGTGTCTATAGTACTTCCTATTATATGCCCAGTAAGAACAGTCATCACTGCCAAATAGATGGGCAATGAGGTCTAAGTATTCTTCCTTGAGTCCTTGCTTGCTACTTCTGAACTCCATTAGAATATTCCTTTTGCGTCCTTCCTGAATATGTGTAAGCTGCCTACATTATGTACAAGGCTACCAGGCTGCACATCGTCTAGACCCTTGGCCACGTACTCTATAAGCATGCATGCAAGCATTACGTCGAATCTGAAGTGCGTCGTGACATCGCAACTTCGCATATTGTATACTATATATAAGTACCTTTGTCTCAAGAGAAATTGGTAGGAGATAGAGCAAGGGATCCTCTTAGTTCCTCCCATCAGGTACATGTCCCCAAAGTAAAGTGGAGAATAAATAGTCATTACGGCTTGGCGAGTATTTGGTCTTCTCCGTAGCTCCTCCATTATTACTCCCAGCTGTGACCTCATTCTCTGGTTATAAGTATAATCAAATCTTCCATTTGCATCTAAGAAGGGTGCCCATATTTCTTTTCTGTACTTCCATGCCTCCCCGGGATTTATTGCCATTACGAAGTTAATCCTCTCAGCGAACTCAGCATAAAGCCATAAAAGTTCTTCTGGCGTAAAGTATTTCTCATAATCTCTCCACTTCTGAAGTTCATAAGAATACCCTATTATCTCCATCATATCGTATTCTTTCCCTGGAACTCGTATATTTTGAACTGAATCGGACTTAACTCTAATTCCTAATTCAGCCACATCCCTCTGGACTTCTGAATACATCTCACCAAAACTTTGATAAATTCTCATATTATCCTCCCTGTATCTTCCTCAATCTCAATATCTATTTCATACGACTTGAGAGGAGGCCTCCTTACTTTGGGAATAAAGAACCTTCCCACTGACTCTTCCTTTTCCTCATCGGTCTGACAGTAAGTAACTATCCCATCTGCAACCCAACATTTTTGTATATCTTCAGCAGTATCTTTCATGGTAACCCTTGCCTTATCCAGAGAGGGGCGATTCGCCTGTGAACCATTCCACATTAGAACATCGTGCTTGCGGCCGATCCTTCTAATGGCAGAGAAGATAGAGGCAATTTCATGTCTTCTCTCTTTATATCGGCTATCTCTGTCAGCCACCATAATGTCTGGGTAGTCTATTGCAGCAAAGTCGTATCCCCCCTGAATTATTAATGCCTCTATATCCGCGGGACAACAGCTCGAATCTGACCAATCTTGAATTCTAATCCTTCCCCCTTTTGAAATGATATTCTCCCTTACTTTCCTCCTCAGCAGTCCAGCAACTCTAGCAGAAGGATCTTCCAATCTCTGCCATGGGATGCCGGTTATAATAGGATTGAGTCGATGTACAATGCGGGATAATCCCTGGTCTCCAGCAGTTACATATAGACAATTTCCTCCTAGTTCAGCAGCCCGAAAAGTAAGGTTAAGGAGAGTTTGCGTTTTTCCTCTCCCGGGAGGGGCAAGAATAATCCATTGTTCCCCGGTCATAGGAGGCAGGCGAAGTGCCTCATCCAAAGCCTTAATTCCAGTATAAAAAGGCCTGCCTTGCCCTGTAAATACTTGCCGGAAGGACTCAATGTTCTCTCCGTAATCATACGTTGTATCCTCTATGGGGCTGATTGTGGATATCTCCTCCACGCTCTCCTTAAGAGAGATCAAGTTAACTCTTCCTTCTCCTTCAATAGCTGGAAGGTTTTCTCGGAGTATATTTCTTGCAATGCCCTGCTGAATAAAATCCAAAATCTTCTTCCGACCTATTTCCTCATCTGTCTTTGCGGGAAGGGACCTTATTGCCTCATAAAGTATTTTCTTCTCATCCCCTTCTGCCTCCACCATCAACTTAAGATTTCTCTTACTAGCAACTTCTCTGTCCGGATATTCCTTGAAGAACTTTTTGAGAAGATTAAATATCTCCCTCGTCGCAGAAGAGTTGAAATACTTCTCTTTTAACTTGTACTTGAGAAAGTTTTCTTTGCGTCGGATGAAAGATAAGGCATCAATTTCTTCCACAGTTTCTCTCTCCCTATCTCATTGGGATCTCCCTTTTCCAACTTCACGACTCTAACTCTCTTTCTTAACGGACTAAGTTCGTTATAATATGACAAAGCTGTTTGGTATTCTCCGGCATCCAATAGAATCAGAACTTGAGTTTCCGATTGGGTACATTCAAGTATTCTTCTCACTTTAAAGGCATTTATGTTCATCCCTAAAAGAGCAACGGATACTATACCCAGCCATTGCCAAACGCTTAGAGCATCGAATATACCTTCCGTGACGACAAGTGCCAGCTTTGCAGGCAATGCGGACCCCGGGGGGATATATATGTCTCTAATTACCGCCCTCATATTGTCATATCGTCTGCCTCCCCCCCACATCTTCCGAGCAACATAATAAACAATGTCTCCCTCAGAATCATAGAAAGGAAAGATGAGTTTCCTCCCAGAGACAAAAACAAATCTCTCGAGAGGTTCAGGATTCAATCCTCTCTGTCTAAGATATTCTTTTCCTTTTGGTGAGTCTGTTAGAGAAGTCATTGCCTCAATGTTGAATTGTTCACGAGGTTCTCTATCTTCCCTTAGAATGAGAAGGGGCTGGCTAAAATTAGAAGGGAGTGAGTTTACTTGACCTGAGGTACCGCATCTGAAACAATGATAAACTCCCTTTTCCCAATTTACGGACAAAGCCAAGTCATCGTTTCGTTTGCCGAACCCCGGGCAGAAGGGGCAGTTGTATCTTTTATTTACGGTTGCCAAGATATCTCTCCACCACTCTTTCTATCATCCCCTTAAATTCCGTCCTCAGCACGAAAGAAGGAGCCCATAACACCTTAAACTCTTTCTCTGAGATAAGTTTACTTTCCTTTATATCAATCTTCACATCGGAAATTCTTACTGTGAGTTTTATTTTACTCATTTCTTATCACCTGGACGATAGACAACATGGCTAGCTTCAAATTCTTCTCTCTCCTGTATCGTTACATCCTTCCTATTCGCGGCCAATATAACATAACTATTGGGAGTCAGAACTGTACCTTCTCCCTCAACAAAGATGTAGAGCTCCCTCCCGCTATGGTAGAAGGGAAGGGTGCTGTGGGTCGAGTGTTCCCTGTACCATGCAGAGAGTTTGTCAAAGTCCCCCAAATATTGAAATGCCTCTACCAGCATTAATTTTTGTTTATATTTCACGGCTGCCTCCCTAAAGAGTTAATTTTAGAAACTTTTCCACTCTTTCACATGCTCGCATTTGTTCGCATACCTCACACAATTCCCTCTCGATTTTCATGGACACAGCACTAATTCTCTCCACTGGATCTGGATTAGGCACCTTCTCAGCTTCATTTAGAATCTGAACGATTATATACGCAACTTCGGGATACATAATTGCTTCCTTAAAGAGCCAGGAGAGCTACCTCAGGTAGGAGGGAAAGCACCTGCCTGGACATCGCTGTACAGGGCTCTCCTGGCTTTTGATGCTGTAAGAGGCCCGCCCTACTCATTGGCATGGGCCCGGAGGGAATATCCTTCTTTCCGGAGATCAGCTCTAATCTTCCGAGCCAGGTCTTGATCCTTCTCATCTTTAGCTTCCTGCAGTTCTCTGAGAAGTTTCGCGACTTTGCTGCTCTCCTTTCCCCTCTTACCACGTTCCTTCTTTCCTCGAGGCTTTTCTTCCTCTTCTTCCTCTTCCTTCTTTCTCTTTCTCCTCTCAGCTCTTTTCTGGGCCTTTGTTAACGTGGCCCCTTCCACCTCTTCTTCCCTTTTTCTCTTCTTCTTCTTTCTCTTCTCTTCGCGTTCTCCACGATCCTCGACAACTTCCTCACTTACTTCCTCTGCCTTTCTTTTCGTCTTAGCCATTTCTTTTTTCACCTCCTTTCTTCTCTTATTTACTTCCTTCCATTCTCCAATGATATCGCTTGCCACTTGATCTTCACTCCCCTCCAAGATCTTCTCAATCCTTAACCTCATCAATTGGCAGCATTCTTTTCTGGAAGGACATTCGAGACACTCTTTATCCTCAATATCAAACTCTGCTCCTAGACAAGATTCTTGAATTAATTTTCTTGCCATGATACAACTCCTACATTTAGGGTAAGGATCAAAAATAGGGCTGTGCTTCTTGAGCTCTCTCCTTAGCCTTTTTTTCTCCTGCCTATCACTCGCTTCCTTAAATTTTTCCTTAATCTCCAAGTAATAGGGAGAAGGAGGTGTTTCTTTGGGGAAAATTATGTTTCGAGAGAGGCACAACGCAAGATGAACGACTTGATCGTAGTAAAAGCAATGGATTATGGGTTTGTTGGCCATGATTTTCCCCGCGTCATTATTAAGTATACCACAAATTTCCCCTTTTGTCCATGGACTTTCAAATAGCTGAAAATACAGAGGAAATCCTTTTTTAGCGGCTTTCCGAAGTACATCCCCAGGAAATGGAGTCGAGCGAATGTACGCTTTGAACCGAGCAGTTTCCTCTGAGGGGAAAACAGTGTACTCCATGTGGAGAGGTGAAGCGTAAGCTATAAGCCCCGCTCTCTTTCCCTCTTTTTCTCTTTGCTTTTTCTCTTTCTCATACTCCTCCTCCGCACTCTGTATCCGGAATAATCTCATCGCTAAGTACATCGGTTCCCTCCACTAGTTCGACGGTTATGCCTTTATTATCCCAAACTACGTCACACTCACACAGACCTCTCAAATGTCCCTCTCTAGAAAGTTCATTTGCTTTCCGGGCGAGCTGTATCTGATCTGCAAGAAAGCGTGCTTCATCCCAATTCATCTCAATAGTACCTTTTGTGATTTTCATAATCCCGCTCCACCTCCTTCCTTTTACTCTTTCTCGGCTCTTTCAAGTTCAAAAAGGAAAAGTTGCGTATCAGATGGCAAAATATAATCCTCCCCAGGTTGGCACCAGAAGCTTGGGGGAATTTCTATCTTTAACCATCTTTCCAAAAGTTTAGAAGCCTCTCGTAATTTTTCATTCTCCATTTTTTATCTTTTCTCCTTTCACTCTGAGATCGATTACAACTTGCTTGGGAACATCTTTGTCTTTTGGAATGTAGATAGTTCCCACCACTGCCTGTCCCTCGTCAACGATGTAGCGATGATAGCGTTTGCTATCCCGATCATATGTCGCTGTCGCTGACACTGGTTTTTTGTTACTCATTTCATATCACCTCCTTTCTCTTTCATTCTGTTCTTTGATTCTCAATAAAGGCTTCCTCTTCTTAAATGCTCTTCGAATTCTCTCAAGTTCCGCTTGGGCATTCTTAAGATTATTTTGATGAATCCCTACATGTCTCCAAGTTTCAGTTTCTTCATCAAACCACTGAATTGCAAACCAGGTTCTTCTCACAATATCACATCCTCGTCTTGTTGAGGCTTCTTTCGAGTTCTCCACCCCCACCACAATCCATATCAAGCGACACTTGCCGAGATGTACCATGGTGCCTGAGACATAAGGTAATAAGCCACTATCATTGCCCAAATGATGCAGGCAAAGATAAAAATGTTATGTACAAAACCTCTCATCCTTCTATCTCCTTCTGCTTTATCGCCCACTTGTAGAAGTTTACATCCCACCAAGGTTGTGGGCATAACCCCAGCTGTAAGGCCTTCTGATGCAATTCAGGTAACTGAACTTGATTTTGAGCGATCCTCTCCTGAATGTATTCCATCAGAGGGCGTGTACCAAATACCCGGGCTCTCTCCCTTCTCTCCCTCTTCCTCTTTCTTTTCGCCGACCAGAATTTTAACATCTTGACCTCCTTAAGTAATGGAAATATCTACCCCCGGGACATCGGCTTCGACAGGAATTTCTTTTATGTAAGTAGCGTTGCTTCCCTTCTTCAACATTATCTTTCTGCCTGTGGCAATCCATACAGTACATTCTCCGCTTTCCTCAAACTCCTCAATCCGAAAGCCGATCTCGTATACTTTTACTTCTCCCATTTTTATCACCTCCCTTCATAATAGCCTTTCACTCCTGCCCCCCAACGGAGGCTGAGAGGCAGGGTTAAAGGTTATTACTTCTTTCCATTCTCTCTGAGGGAGTAGCCTGCCTTCCGGAGTTTGGCTCTGATCTTGGCAGCCTGGGCTTTATCTTCCGCGATCCTTGCCTTCTCCAGGTCCTTGAGGAGAGATTTTACATCGTCGGAAACTTTCACCTTTGTCTTTCTAGGCTCGGTTTCCCTCTCTTTCTTCTCTCTCTTCTTTGGAGGTTCGGCTACCTTTTTAGCCAGCTTCGTTAATGTCTCGATGCCAGCCTTCAGGACCTCTACCTCTTTTTCCAGGCTTTCTATTCTCGCCTTCAGAGAAGCTCCCTCGGCCTTTTTCTTCGTTGCCTTCTCGGCTTTGGCTTTCGCTTTTTCCATCAGCTGAGCCTCCATCTGGTTATACTTTTCAAAGATCGTGGGTGTTCGCCTAATCGCCGCCGCGATTATTACCTCTTCCTCAGACCCCCACTGACCCGAGAGGTATTTCTTGATGTGGTGTTTAACATTCTCTTCCGACATCGTCCCCACTAGCAAATCCACTTTTTGCGCGTACTCAACCATTTCTGTCTGATTCGGGGATTCGCGCCACTTCGTCATCCAGGCGGTGGTGCCAGGGACCCGGATGCCTGGCCTCAGCCCCAGCTCCTCCCAACTTTTCTCGGCGGTTGACTCTGGTTTCTTGGCCATACGTATCACCTCCTTCTATCGGCCCGTTAAGGATGAACTATTTATTTATTTATACATTCAGGGCAAATCTTTTTCTTATAACACTCTGATTCAACCCATAACTTTCGTCTCTTTCCGCATTGCTGGCATTTTATCCAGCCATATTTTAACTTTTCCATCTTATGGTAAACTAAGCCGTCATGTTCCTCCGCTTCATCCAGAACAGAGAAAATTGCCCCAACTATTTGCTCTATAATCTCTGCTGTTTTCTCGGCTGATATGTCGTCGGAGACAGATATTGAAAATTGAATTAGTTTCATCTCTCTATCACCTCCTTTTATCGAGGATTTATTCTATCTTTCTTCCCACTCATGGACGATTTTCTCCCCCTCGTAATAGCTGGTTAGTACCACCTGAGGGTTTACGTAGATTTTCGATTGGATCATATAATCATCCGCGAACCAGCCATAATTAACCGATGCCTTTTTTCCATATTTCTTTTCTATCTCTTCCCCTTGTGCGTCGTAGATCCTTTCCTCGTCCTTAACTGTACGGATTCTTCTCACCTTTTATCACCTCCCTCCATTGGCTTGTTAAGAGTGAATTATTTATCTACACATTTAGGGCAAATCTTCTTTTTGTAACATTCCGATTCAACCCAAAGATATTTTCTTTTCCCACATCGCTGGCATTTTATCCAACCATACTTTAATCTCTCCATATTTTCTCCTTCCTCATCTACACCTGTCTATATGCTGCCCGTAGGGCCTCGTTAAACCTATTAAACAACTCCTCTGTGAAATCTTCCCCTTCAAAATCGGGAACAAATTCTTGGATTATATCTACTTTATCATCCGGGCATTCTTCCCATTCCTTAACCCAATCTTCTTCGCTGGCGATATGTTCGAAATAATCTAGGCCGAGAGTATCGAACAAATAATCTTCTATCTTCGACCAATCAATTAACGCAATCCAAATCCTAGCTGCCGAGGACTCCCTTTCCTCTTCGGAGAAGTAAAAGGAAATACCTCCATTTTTATCTCTAATTATTTCCATACTTTCTTCCTCCTATTCGGGGATTTACTTCCAATACTTATTCCTTTCGTGCCTTTCGTGCTTTAACTTTAATCACTGAATTAGAATCTCCGATGATCCGATTGACGCTGGATTGCGTTAAGTAATGTCCTACTGTAAACTCGATAGTATTTTCTAATCCAATGATCTTAAAATCCTTCCCTGGAGTGGAAAATCTTCCTCGACTTTCCTCCAGAATTATGGTATATTTCTTTCCCATCCTTATCACCTCCTTCCACTGGCCTGTTAAGAAGTTAATTGAACTACTGCTTCATACGGTGTCCCCGTTTTCCCTCAGCAGAAATATGACAGGGGTAACAGCGACGGGGTTCCTTCTCATTTTCAAACCGCTTTTTCAGCTGTCTATCACAATCTACACACCGTTTTGAACCGAGGACATTGAATGGATATGTCTTTTTCATTCTATCACCTCCTTCCATCGATCACTTCGATCGGTTTGTTAGCGATATATGCGGCAGTCATTCTGTGCGTCCCATCTACTACCCAGCCCTCCTCATCAATTAAGGGATATGGGCTTCGATCAAATTTGGACGGGATTCTCGTTTGACCTCGAGTTAGCTGGATAATAACTTCTCCCAAATAATCCCAATCCCACCAACCAGTTTCTTTCTCCTTCATCCCCTCAAGGCTGGAATATTTAGCGAATCCGCTGAGGCCAGACTCGTTGGGTTGGATTAATCTTACTTCCATTTTATGCTCCCAGAATCTCCTTTATCTCACCCCCAGAAACACCTTTTCTCTTAAGGTTTTCGATCACTCCCACCGGCCAAACTTTTGTGGGGTGATACCAGCCACCCCGGCGGGCGGACTCGTACGTTATTACCCGATTCCTTTCCCGCCGGAGGACGGTCTCCACATCTCCATAAACCGTTACGATCTTTTCTTCTCCCACCGTTATTTCTCCTTCTTCCGAAGTTTTGTATTTTTCTTCCCTCCCGTGGTTTTGGCCTTAGCCTTTTCCGGTTTCTCGGTCTTGGCCTTTCCATTATTCTCCCGGAGGGAATAACCTGCCTTCCGCAATTGCCTGCGGATTTTCGAGGATAATTTCTTATCCCCCTTCGCCTTCTCCAGATCAGCCAGCAGCTTATTAATATCCGCTGGGGCAGCCGGTTTCGGATCGGACTTGGGGCGGGGATCCGCCTTCTTCCGTCCGGCCTTTAGCGATTTAACCTCCGCCTCTAGAACCTCGATCCTGGCCTGTAGATCTGTTAGCGATATAATCTTCTTTGTCATCGTTTTCACCTCCTTCCCTCTGCCTCGTGGCGTTTTTATTTTATTCTATCACACTCCAATTCGCGTGTAAATAGGAAATCCACTTGCATAATTGAGTTTTTTGGATTTGGGAGCAAAATCGGGGAGTTAGGGATGGGGACGGGAATTGGAAAGGGAGGGGATAGACCTAAAACACACAAAATATTTCCTCCACACCTCCCACCAGCCAGCCAAATTGCCAGATAAATCAGCCACCTAGGCCAATTGTTTGAAAATTAGTTTAAGGCTGGGTTTGAGAGGGGTATGCTGTCCGAAACTCAAACCGTGGGTTGAAGATTAGACTCTGCTCAAGCTTTTGGTCTAGGCTACATAGGGGCCAAGTCTAGGCTACATAAAGAGTCTAGGCTACCTTATAGTCATGTTTTTCTGATGACCTATTGCCTATATACTGTCACAAGTCTCGGTATAGGCAAAGGTATTCTGGTATTTTGGTGTCCCGCATAGGCAAGGTATTCTGGTATTCCACCTCCGCGACATAAAAAGAACTACAAGAGTACCAGAATACCAAGACTTGTGTAGGATAAAGAATACAGAAGATGTTATTTCTATTTATTCTTAAGAGTTTAAAGATTTTTTACAAGAAAGACAATACCTTAGCCTGTGCCTTAAAGATTTTCATTTACAAGTGGCCATGTTTTATGATATACTATATAACAGTTCAACAGAAAGGAAAGAATCATGGAATTCAAGTTCATGCTCTCGGTCTATCCACCCGCACTACTGGCAATCGCTGCAGCCATCGTCATTATCTTGGTATCCAAGTATTTTTTCTCGCGTAAGAAGAGAGAATGATGGCACGGCATAAAGAAGACAAACTTATCAACGACCCCGGGGAGAGCCGAGAAGAATCCCTCTCCCGCGTCATCGAGGAAGTCCTCTCCGGCCAGGGCCCTCGAAAGCCTAGAGGTACGGTTCTCCCCCTTCCTTCCCAAAGGACACATACCCCTCGAACTGTGGATGCAATATCAAGAGCCCTCGTGGCTGCGGGTGGACGAGTTTCATATGCGGCTATCATTTTGGGATTAACTCCTACTTATCTCCGTCAGAGGATTAGAGATTCTGAGGAGCTAACTTCTCTTAAAGATGAAATTCAGGAGTTCAGGATAGATATAGCGGAGAGTAAGCTGGATAAGAAAGTTCTGGAGGAAAAGTATCCCGCTATCCAATTTTTGTTAGAGTCTCAAGGCAAGTCTCGAGGATATACGAAGAGGACTGAGCTTACTGGTGCGGAGGGAAGTAGACTTATTTTTGAATTTTCGGATGGGAGTGTAGATAAAGATGAAAAAGAAGATCACTGAAAAAGAAGTTCCATACTTAGACAAGGAAGGGCAGAGAAAGATTTTTCGTCTTATTCGGAGTTGCTTAATATTCTCTCTTGCAATTGGGAGGATGAGAGAACTTCGTAATCCATATGATGGTGATTAGATGCCTGATGTTCGTATAAAGCTTAACCCCTATCAAGAAGGATTTCTCCTATCCAAGAAGAGATATCCTGCAATGATTGCTGGCATTGGGACGGGGAAAACCATGATGATGCTGGCTAAGCTCTGGAGGCTATGTGCGAAGTATCCTAATTCTCTCGTTCTAATTGTGAGAAAGGAGTTTACTGATCTCAGAGATTCTACAATCAAGGACTTTACTACATATTTTGAGGTGGGTATAAATACTGAAAAGGATTATAACTTCCCGAATGGCTCCTGTATGATGTTTCGTCATGGGTCTGAATTGGCAGTATTGAAGAATGTGAACTTAACTGCTTTTGGTATCGAACAGGCTGAGGAGTTTGAGACAGATCAGGAGTTTACCTTCTTGAGAGACCGACTTCGTCGAAAGAATGCCCCTCTTCGTCAGGGCATCATTATTGCTAATGCCAATGGTCATAATTGGATTTGGAACTTGTGGGTAAACACCCCGGGGAAAAACTTTGAGGCATTTCAAGCGACTACATTTGATAATGCTCATAACCTTCCCCCGGATTTTATTGAAGATCTTCGGGAAATGGAGAGAGATGCCCCTAACCACTACAAACAATATGTAAAGAATAATCATGACATAACGGAGAGTGCTGATCTTATTCTTTCTTCTGAAGATGTCGATATGTCCGTAGCTCTTCTATCTACTGCTATGGGGGCTCCTGGAGGAGCAGCACTATCTCTTGATGTCGCCAGGTTTGGGGATGATGTAAATGTGGCTTCTCTCTTGGAGGCCAGAGGTTCTCATCGTTTTGAGCAGACCCTGGCTGAAGGATGGCAAGGACTCGATCTTATGGTAACAACAGGTCGAACCATGGATCTGATTCATAGAACAAAGCCGAAGGTGGTGATTGTTGATGGGGATGGGCTAGGGGCTGGAGTAGTTGATCGTTTGAGAGAATTGAAACAACCTGTCATTGAATTTCGAGGGGGGATGAAAGCCAGGGATGAAAGGAAATTTTTCAATCGTCGCTCTGAGGGATTTATTGAGACAGCTGATCTTGTAAAAAGTAGCTGGTTGAAACTTCTGGATGAAGAAAATGTAAAGACCCAACTCCTGTCAATAAAATATACTTTTGACTCCAAGGGAAGAAAGAAGATTGAGCCAAAGGAGGATATGAAAAAGAGAGGTTTGAAATCTCCCAACTATGCGGACTCTATAATGATGGCTGTTGCATATAGACATAGGATTTCATCTGGATTGAAAGCAAACATCAGCCAACTTCCACGAAGATCTAAGGGTTACATAGGTCGTTTTTTTAATGAGGATAGAAGAGTAATGAGAGGAGGAATGTCATGAACTTTATTAGTGATCTAGTGAGAACTGTCTTATCCCCGGTGGAAATGGCAGGAAATATAGTAACAACTCTTCTTATGCCTCCTAAGCCCGGAGCTATTGGAGCGGGGGCTCTAACGGGAATAACTGAGGAAGAAAAGAAGAAGAGGAGGAAGGAAACTCTTTTGGAGAAAGAAAGGAAAAGATTGGCAAGAAAAAAGACCGCCCCTCCTACTGTTCTGACTTCTCCTCTCGGATTGACGGGGGCAGCTCCAACCTTGAAGCCTACTTTACTGGGAGGTTAGCAGATGGCTACCACATCAGTACAGTATATTAACAGAGCTAACAAGCTTAAGAGTGATAGACTTCCTTGGGAGACTCACTGGCAAGTTCTTGCCTATTATTGTCTGCCATTAAAGGCTCATATAATCAGTGAAGGAGTGCCAGGAGAACTTCTTCCCCCGGATGTATATGACTCCACGGCAATATGGGCGGCACAGATATTTGCCTCTGGGATGTATGCTTATATGACTAATCCCGCCTCGAGATGGTTTGGATTAGCCCTTTCTGATCCCAGACTTAACGAGATTAATAGAAGATGGTTGAGAGAACAGGAGGACATAATCTATGAAGTCCTCGCAAATTCTAACTTTTATCAGCCGGTCCACGAAATATATGTTGATCTTATTGTTTTTGGTATAGCCAACATGTACGAAGAGGAGGACCCGGATGATTATGTAAGATTTTATTGTCGCGATATTGCGGAATCTTGTGTTGTCGAAAATTCGAGAGGGGTCATTAATGCCAACTTTCGTACTTTCAAACTTACTGTCCGGCAGGCTGTGGAGAAGTGGGGGGAGGAGAAAGTAAGCAAAGAGATACAAGAGAGGTTGAAAGCCAATAAGGAAGATGATCTCTTTGAATTTCTACATGTCGTTGCTCCACGCTATGAGAGAGATCCCTCTAAGGAAGATGCAAGAAATCTTCCTTGGGAGTCTGTCTACATAGATAAAAAAGCAAAGAAAAAGATGTCGGTTGGAGGCTACCATGAATTTCCTTTTATGGTACCTCGGTTCACAAAGAGAGCCAATTCACCTTATGGCTACTCAAATTCCATGGTTGCTCTCCCTGACATCAAGATGCTGAATGGAATGTCTTACACTATTATGAGGGCGGAAGAGAAAATGGTAGACCCCCCTCTTCAAGGTCCCGATGATGGGTACATTCTTCCCTTGGATACCTCCCCTGGAGCTCTGAATTACCATCGCGTGGAAATGGGGGAGAGTGATAAGTTCACTACTCTTTATGATACAAGGATTCATAATCTTGATGCCGCCATGTCGGAAACAATACGTCGGAGAGAATCGATACAGAGAGCTTTCTTTGTTGATCTTTTTCTCCTGATGGTGAATAGACCAAAAATGACAGCTACTGAGGTAGTTGAGAGAGTGGATGAGAAGATGTTGATTCTTTCTCCTATGTTAGGTCGATTGATGAAAGAATTTCTCCAACCCTCTATTGCCAGGACTTTTAATATCTTGGTGAGGAATGGGGTGATAGAAGTTCCGGAGGAATTGAGGGGGCAGGGATATAATATCCGATATGTTTCACCCCTGGCTCGAGCACAGAAAGCTGCCGAGACAAGGTCTATTGCAGAGTATGTTGATTTGGTAATGAGTATGGCTAAGGCCAAGGAAGATGTTATAGATACCGTCAACTTTGACAGAACGGCACAGGAGATTGCGAAACTTGAGGAGGTTCCCCCCACCATATTAAATAGTGATGATGAGATTAGGGAGGAGAGGGAAGCAAGAGTCAGAGCTCTTCAGGAGGAGAAGTTAGCAGGGGCGGAGGTATGAGAGAACAGGATAAGAAAGTCTTAAGAATATCTGGCCAGCTTATGGCAGATTATAGAGCGACTTTTAGTACTGCTGCTGGAAAGAGAGTTCTCGAAGATCTATCGATTAGGTGTTTTGTAAAGACACCTACATTTAAAGACTTTGACACTAATGCTATGGTCTATCGTGAGGGGAGAAGATCAGTTTTTTTACACATACAAACTATGATGAGGAAAGAAAAGAAGAAGTGACCATCAGATCAGTCGGTAGAGGGAAATATATAGTTTATTCTCATAAAGGCAAGAGGCTGAGTAGACCTCTTTCCCATAAAGCTGCTAAGAGAAGACTGGCTATGGTTGAATATTTCAAGAAACTTAGAGGGAGAAGATAAGATGGCAATAGCGAAGAGAATTCTTGCCTGGAGGAGAAAGAAAAGTCCTGGGGCCATTATGAAGCCTGAAACCTTTGAGGAGATTAAAGGGAAGGCAGAGGCAAAAGGAAAATATCGTAGTCCTACCGCTGTTGCGGGGGCTGCGTATTGGCAAACTGTCCGGGCGAAGTGGCGAGAGAGAAGATCAAAAGCAAGAGCTCGGGTGGCAAAAAAGAAAAGAGATTAGAGAGGAAGGAGGTAAGTGATGGGTAATGGAGACGATGGAGGCAAGGGATGGAAGGATGCTCTTCCTGAAGATATCAGGAGTCATCCCTCTCTTGGGTCTCTCGATAGTGTGGAGTCCTTGGCCAAAAGTTATGTCAATGCCCAGAAATTAATTGGCAAAGAAAAACTCCCTGTTCCTACTGGGCCAGAGGATAAGGAGACTTGGAACACAGTATTTACTCGTTTGGGTAGACCTGAGACTGCTGAAGGGTATCAAATAGACAGAGCAACTGTCCCCTCTGAAATTCCTATTGATGACGATTTTCTTACAAACTTTAGAACGATGGTTCATGGTCTTGGTCTCAACCCCACCCAAACACAGGGTATATTTAATTGGTGGGTGGAACTTGAGAAGGGAGTTCTTGGTGAGTTGTCAGAAATGGATCAGACTGAGAGACAACAGGCAGAGGCAGCTCTCCGTCAAGAATGGGGTAAAGCATATGATCAGAATATAGTGCTTGCTAGAACCCTAATTACCAAGTTCGGTGGGAAAGTTGCTTCAGACCTTCTTAGCTCTCCTTTTGCAAATGATCCGAAGGTTATCAAGTTTCTTGCCGCCATAGGAAGAGCCATGAGTGAAGATTCTGATCTTTTGGAAGGGATCGTAACTCCTACTCTTACCCCGGCTGAGGCACAGGCTGAGATCAGTAAAATTCAAAATGATCCAAATCATGCTTACCATAAGGGGGGCCATCCTGAACATCAGGCCGCAGTAGACTATATGGAGTCTTTGTTTAAGTTAGTATATCCCGAGGGGAAGAAATAGACAACCGATAATGGACTATTTCTTTTTCCTCTGGTAGTATCGGGACAATTTTCTTAACTTCAAGAAAACCCCAAGAACGGCTTTTTGGTTGGGTCCCATATTGGGGCAACCCTCAGTGATTAACAATTTAGCTCTACGTTTGCAACCGAAGGAGGGTTGAAACTATGGGAGATGTTACCACTGCTTTTGTGAAACAGTTTGCAAGCAACATCATGATGCTGTCACAACAGAAGGGGTCGAAGTTAAGAAATTCTGTTCTGGTTAGGTCTGGTGTTGTCGGTGAGGAAACTTACATTGACCAGCTGGGAAAGACATATGCTGTGAAGAGAACCACCCGGCATATGGACACTCCTATTATTGATCCCGATCATTTGAGAAGGAAGATCTTTCTCTTTGACTGGATCTCTAATACTGTGCTGGACAAAGAAGATGAGCTTAAGATGCTGATTGATCCCCAGTCGTCTTACTCTCAGAATGCTGTATGGGCTTTAGGACGTTCAATTGATGCTGAGATTCTTATCGCGGCTCTTGCTACGGCATATACCGGGAAGGAAGGAACGACTCCTGTTACTTTCCCTGCGGGAAACGTGATTGCGGATGGCAATACAGGTCTTACTATTGCCAAGCTTATTGATGCTAAAGAACTTCTCGACTTGGCCGAAGTTGACGAGGAGGAGTCCCGTTTTATCGCCGTAACAGCCAAACAAATTTCGGATCTCTTAGGCACTACTGAGGTAACTAGTGCTGACTACAATGTGATTAAGGCTTTGGTAAAGGGTGAAATTAATACCTTCATGGGCTTCGAGTTCAAGAGAGTCAGTGCTGCTATGTTGGCGGTAGATGCCAATGATATCCGGAGTTGTATTTGTTGGGCTCAGAACGGTCTTGGTCTCGCTATCGCAGCGGATATCAAGACTCGTATTGGGGAGAGGGCTGATAAGAACTACTCGACACAAGTTTTTGCCTCCCTGGGTATTGGGGCAACTCGTGTCGATGAGGATAGAGTAGTTCAAATCAATTGTGACGAGACGCCTGATTAATGAAGGCGAGATAGGAGGTAAGATATGGCCGTTGTTAATGTCAAAGGTGTTAACTTCACCAAGCAGGAGACCCCCAAAAGTACCAACATTATCGCTGCTGGTCTTTGGGGAGGCAAAGTCCGAGTACAGATTGATGACTACACTACTGATGCTTCGGAGGATGCTGGTAGCACAATAAAGATGGCCAAGTTACCTGTAGGAGCCACCTTTATTGAGGCTATCCTTTTCCATGGAGCCTTGGGTGCTGGTGTCGTTCTGGATTTAGGAGATGAGGACGATCCTGATCGTTACTTAGTCGATGCGGATTGTGCCGCCGCGGGAATAAAGGAAACTAGAGCTGCTGATCTTGCTCAGGGGTACACAGTCTTGGGAAAAGCTAAGACTACAGCTAAAAAGGATGATCAGGAGATATTCATCACGACAGCAGGTGCGACACTTGCTACTGGCAAGAAGATTCAGCTCATAACAATCTACGCTCGAGAATAGCTGAACATTAATCTTTAACTTCCAGGGAGGTGCCCTATGGCCGTCATGTCTGTGGAGATATGTAACTTAGCTCTAACTTTTCTCGGGGCTGACAGAATTATGGACCCAAGTGAGGATACTGAGAATGCTAGAAGACTAAGAGCAATTTACACTCCCGCGCTGAAGGATCTTTTAAGGGCGCATCCCTGGAATTTTTCCTCAAGAAGAGCTTCTCTTGCGAAGTTGGCTGAGACTCCTCCTTTTGGATTTGCTTTTTACTATCAACTTCCTTCTGATTGTTTGAGGGCCGTTCTTGTGAATGATAGTCCTGAAATCAATTTTGTGGTGGAAGGAAGAAAATTGCTCTGTGACGAGGGATCGATCAATCTAAAGTATATTGCCTATGTGGAAGACCCAACTCAATATGATCCTAATTTTGTTAATCTTTTGGCAGTAAGATTGGCAGCTGAAATTTCTCTCCCAATTACACATTCGAGGACAGTTAGTAAAGACAGATGGGATATATACTTTGCGATGACGAAGATAGCTCGTTCAAGTGATGCTCAGGAAGGTAGACCTCAGAGAACTGAGACACATAGTTGGATAAGAAGAAGATCATGAAAGCAACGCCACTGCTTAATAATCTCACTTCAGGAGAATGGTCTCCTTTGCTAGAGGGACGTTCTGATCTTTTGCAGTATTCCCATTCAGCGGGACTTATTCAAAATAAGATAGTAATGCCTTATGGGGGGACCACAAAAATTCCTGGAACTCATTTTGTTGCTGAGGTGAAGGACAGTACGAAAAAGGTTAGGTTAATTCCTTTTGAATTCAATATAACTCAGGCTTACAATCTTGAGTTTGGGAATCAATATATCCGCTTCTATATGGATCATGGACAAATTGTTAATGGGGGGAGTGCTTATGAGATTGCTTCACCGTATCTGGAAGCCGATTTATCTTACTTACAGTTTGAGCAAGAAGCTGATATAATGTATCTTACTCATCCCTCCTATCCCCCTAAGAAGTTATCGAGAACAGCACATAACAATTGGACTCTTACTGATTACATCCCTTGGAAAGGTCCTCTCCTTCCCGAGAACTTAGAATCAGATAGTACTATAACTCCTTCCGCAGATTCGGGTGCAGGAATTACTCTAACTGCTACGAAGGACATTTTCAATGCCGGACATGTTGGAAATTTTGTTTGGAGGGTGAAGGATGGATATGTCAAGATTGTTGGCTTTACTGATACAAAGAATGTGATAGCTGATGTGATGTATGATGGAAATCTTGGCACAGGCCCAGGGGCTACTGCTAATTGGGCTGAAGCAGCCTGGTCTGAATATAGAGGGTACCCCGGGTCAGTGACTTTGTATGAGCAAAGACTATGTTTTGCTTATTCTCCTTATAAGCCTCAAACTATATGGGGCTCAGTCTCTGCCGATTATGAATTGATGTTAATAGGAGCTGAAGATAACTCTGCTCTTGTATATACTATTGCTACCAGTCAAGTTATTAGATGGATCTTTGGAGACCTTGTTCTATTCGTTGGAACTTCTGGTGGAGTATTCAATATTAGTTCCGGGGATGTTAGTTATCCTCTCACTCCCACTAATGTCGTTGTTAGGAAACATACTAACTTTGGCTGTAGTATTATTCCCCCTGTTAAGATGGGAAACTATCTGTATTACGTCCAGAGGAACAATTTGACTTTAAGGGAATATACTTATGAATATGTTAAAGATAGTTTTCTGGCTGCTGATGTTACTCTTTTGGCTGAGCATATTTTGAAACCAGGGGTTGTAGAAATTGCCTATCAACAATCTCCCTACAACCTGTTATACTGTGTTAGATCTGATGGACAGGTTGCTGTCTTTACCCGTAATCTTATTCAAGAAGTACTGGGGTGGGCAAGGCTTCCGGATTCAGGGAAGGTAGAATCTGCAGCGGTTATTTCTAGACCGACTGGTGGAGACGAAGTTTGGTTTGTTTATAATAGAACGATTGGTGAAGAGACAAAAAGATATATTGAATATTTAGAAGATTTTTCTTTTGAGACACAAGAGGATGCCTTTTTCGTAAGAAGTGGGTTATCCTACTCAGGAGTCCCTATTTCAACGGTTAGCGGCCTTGATCATCTGATTGGGGAGGAAGTAGCAATATTGGGAGATGGAGCAGTATTTCCCAATGCTATTGTTGATGGAAATGGGGAAGTTACATTATCTGTAGCCTGTAGTAAGATTCACATAGGTCTTCCTTACGAGGTAGATTTGGAACTTCAAAAGTTGGAGTTTGGTTCTGCTCAAGGAACTGCTCAAATGAAGATTCAAAGAATTGCTCAGCTTGGAATTAAGTTTTATCGGAGTTTGGGATGCTCTTTTGGTACTAAAGACAGAAAGGATATTCTTCCATTTAGATCAACAAGTATGGAAATGGATGCTCCCCCAGATTTATTTAATGGAGATAGAGTCATTACTTTCCCCAAAGGATATGGAAGAGATATTAAGATATGGGTTCATCAAGATCAACCTCTTCCTCTAACCATTTTGTCGATGGTAGCCTTTGGTGAAACTTATGAGTTTTAGGTGAGAGAATGGATCCTGTAACTCTAATGGCGATAGGCTTCGGACTTCAGGCTTTTGGACAACTGAGACAGGGTATGGCCTCCAAGAAGGCCGCCAGTTATAATCAGGCGTTGCTGGCTCAGGCTATTCAAGAAGAGGAGTATAGGGCAGAGATTGTTGCGAACAAGATTAGGGAGGAAAAGAGAAGGACAGAGGGAGTTCAGGAGGCTAGATATGCGAAGGCGGGAGTGAAAATTGAGGGAACTCCTCTTGAAGTCTTGGCAGATACAGCTGCTCATTTCGAGGAGGACTTAGCTTTGAATGAATACAATAAGAGAGCAGCCATATCTAGATTGAAGTTAGGGATCGCGATGGAACAATACAAAGCTGATGAGGCGATGACAGCTGCTTTTATTTCGGCAGGAGCTACAGTGCTACAAGGATATGGTGCAGCCAAGACTTATGCCAAGCCTACCACTTCTACTTATGGATATTGGGGGCCTCCAGGATAGGAGATGATAAGATATGCCAGTAATCCCAACATATAAATCCAAGATCCTTCCCATTGTGAGAGCCCCACAATTGATGGTTCCCAGTACGGCTGTGAGCACGGCTATATCAGATGTAGGAAAACAGGTCGCTGGTATTGGGGCTAAGTTTAAGAGGGCTGAGGAGGTTGCTCAATATAATGAGAATATGAAATCCTTACGGGAAGAGTTGACTGAACTTCGTTTTTCCTTTGCTGAGAGACAGGACTTTGAGAACTTTCAAGAAGATTTTCAAAAAGAGACCTCTGGAATTGCGAAGAAACATTTTGAGGGAATGCGGGACAACTCTTTTTGGGGTTCCTTCGAAGCTCATATGGATGGAGCCATTATTAGCACAGAAGCAGCAGTAAGATCGATGAAGAGGAGAAAACAAATTGACTTTGGGAGAGCTTCTTACAGTGATGCTATGGAGAAGATGGCAGAAGATTATGGGAAGGCCACAGAGGTAGAAAAAAAGAATTTGCTGGTTCAGGCAGAGGATATAACTAATCTAAATGCTGAAGTTGGTCATATCTCACAGCAAGAGGCTCAGAAAGCCTTGAGTGACTTTAGACACAATGCCATGAGGTCTGATGTTTGGCATTCTGCCAGACTCATGGGATATGAGGAAGGAATAAAGTGGTTGCAGAATGAGAAGAATGCCCCTCAGCTTACGAGAGAAGAGAGAAATAGTATGATTGCTCAACTGAGGAGAGATTGGAATATCCAGAAAGTTGAGGATAAGGAGAAGGAAAGAAAGCTGAATGATTTTACTTATGATGCTTTTCTTGAGAAAATAGTAGGTTGGGAGAGAGGAGAAGGACCTCTTCCTACACATACCGAGATTATGGGAAGTCCTTTAACTGATCCCAAATTGAAAGTTCAGCTGATGTCTTATCTTGACTCGGTAGAGAAGGAGAGAAATCCCTTTCTCAATTCAGACCCGAAAATCTTTGCAGATGTTATTTCTGGTTTGTACATAAACTTGGAGGATTGGAATAGGGATAGAATTATCAACTATATGGGGGCTGGTCTCTCTACTCAGCATACTCTCTACGCCCTGAAGGAATATGAGAGATTGATTACAGTTCCTTCCCCCAAGAAGGACTCTCAGCTTGCTCTGAGTATAAAGATTCTTAATCGGGCTGCCAATGAAGGAATGTTTATTGGGAAGGAATTGAAAACAGAGG
>Ga0209635_10000177_pt1 | contig 39970 bp, 22 predicted proteins | sample DeeMarSWOR230_32_FD_187463 | JGI IMG/M metagenome (GOLD analysis project Ga0209635, IMG submission 187463) | Marine sediment microbial communities from White Oak River estuary, North Carolina - WOR-2-30_32 (SPAdes) (version 2) | ecosystem: Environmental > Aquatic > Marine > Intertidal zone >...
CCGTGAGCCTCCGAAAATTCATAATCCTTTACCAATGCTTGGATGCATTGTATCATTATCTAAACCGTATTCAACTATTACTCGGACAGACTCCTAGGACACTCTAAGGATCGGTTCTTGCAGTTCCCACTACACATCGAATTAACTTTGCCAATCGTGCACAGGCTCTTGACATAGTATTTAGTCGCAACATATTATAACTAAAACGAAAAAACCAGGAGATCAACATATGAGAATGATCACATTTATATTACTAATTCTCTTACTCTGTTCGACGGCAAGCTTTGCCGAATTAAAGGCTTTCCCCACTGCCGAAGGCTACGGTCGCCTGGCCAAGGGCGGGCGGGGAGGTCGTGTCATCGAAGTGACCAACCTGAACGACAGCGGTCCGGGCAGTTTTCGCAACGCGGTACAAGCTGAAGGACCGCGAACGGTAGTGTTTAGGGTAGGCGGGATGATTAGACTTGACAGCCGCATTAAGGTAGAAAACGGCAACCTGACCGTTGCCGGTCAAACCGCACCGGGAAAAGGCATTGCGATAAGAGACGCTACTTTTTCGGTGAATGGCGTCGAGGACGTAGTGATCCGATTTCTCAGAGTGCGCCTGGGCTCGGAGGGAGGAAAAGGGGATGGTATGTCATCACCCAATAGCGAAAACGTTATTTGGGATCACTGCTCCATTAGCTGGACTCACGACGAAGCCTTCAGTGCCCATCCCACCGGTAACATCACCCTGCAGCGTTCACTGATATCCGAAGCCCTTAACTATCGTAGACATGGATTCGCCGCCAGCGTGTTGGGATATGTCGGTTCCTATCACCACAACCTGTTGGCGCATAACCAGGGCAGGAACGTGAGCATGGCTGGAAAGAACGTCGACGGTAACTGCTGGGGCAAGATGGATATCCGCAACAACGTGGTTTACAACTGGGGACACCGAACAACGGACGGCGAAATTCACATGGTGAATTTCGTCAATAATTATTACAAGCCCTGCCCCGCCAGCGAAAAGTTTACCGCCATAACGTGCACTTTTACAGACTGGTGCGGAGGGGATCAGTTGTATTATATTTCCGGCAATGTGATGCCGGGGCATTTCGGCCCCGACGAGGTTAATAAAAGCTATAGTGTAGATGGTACTCCACGGGGTGAATTCCTTGTTTCCGAACCGGTGTATCCTTCCTATGTGAGCACGCAGACAGCTGAAGAAGCCTATGAGGACGTGCTCGACAACGTGGGATGCAATGTCCCCATGCTGGACGATCATGACAAGCGCATTATTCAAGAGGTGCGCGACGGCACCGCGACCTACGGAAACGGGATTCCCAATCACGAGGATGAAGTTGGTGGGTATGAGGATTATCCGGAAGTCACACGTTCCGCTGATTGGGATAGCGATCACGACGGTATGCCGGACGAGTGGGGAACCGAAAAGGGTCTGAACCCCTCGGATGCATCCGACGGTAACGGGACGAACTTGTCGAGCATCGGCTACACCAACCTGGAAATGTACCTCAATGAGCTTGCCGGGGACTTCGATACGGAAAGAAAGATCAGTGTCGTGCCCAATGCTATCCGGAAGGAAATCATTTCTCCAAATAACTGATAGGAAATTTGATTTTGCAGCCATAGCATAATTCTACACCTTAGTATCAAGGCAGATCAAGGCAGATCAAGGGAGGCATTTCCCCTTCAATCTGTTATAGCACCCGCCTCGGTGACAGTCAGATCCCAACCTGGTTTCCGTGCAGTGATGATACATACGGATTCCCAATCCGTTGCTCCAGTTTTATTAGTCCAGAGTCACCTCATTAATGAGGTGAAAGTATCTCAAGACATGGTGACGTCTTGACTCCATTTTGTCACTACAAATATCAATTTTTCCTATATCGAGTCCTAAAAAAAGCAGATTTTTTATGAAAATACAGATATTTCTCAGAATTTTTTTAGTTCTATCGGATTAAGTAAACGGTGACGAAGAAATATGTCAGTCATGTAATTCTTTTTAAGATACAAAAGGGCTGGTAGCGGTCCAACACCGATATGATTTACTGATTTTGGTAGGCATTATCACCTTCATTATTGCCGTAAAAAGTAATTTATATGCTTCCTTATAATCTTTTTGCCTGAAAATGGGGATTTATTGACAACGTATTCAATGGCCGTTGTCAATGAGTTAGTGACAGTGTCTAATATATTGTGACGTGGATGTTTAGGAGAAATTTTTCATACCTTGTGGTAGTATAGAAAGTAATAGTTATAGATAATTGTCAGGGCTGGTGTGAAAAGGCTATGGAGCCAAATAAAGGATTATGGTATTATCCAATATATAGCGTACAAAAAAACAGTTCGTCAAATTACATTAGAAATATTGGGTAATTAACGGAGATACACAATGATTTGCAGGAGAAAGTCACAGTTTCCATGGATGCGCTCGAGTTCATTATTCGTGTTCTTGCTTCTGATTACGATCTGGCTGACAACAACTTGGGCAATAGAAAAGCAAGGTGTTAATCCTTTTTCGCAGAATCGAAAGCTGGGGCGCGGTGTAAACATCATAGGGTATGATCCCATATGGGGATCTCGAGACAAGGCTCGCTTCAAAACGCAGTATTTCCGCATGATTAAGGACGCAGGATTTAGCACCCTGAGAATCAATCTACATCCATTTCGACATATGAAACAGGATGACAAGTATACCCTTGATGATTCCTGGTGGCAGGTTCTGAACTGGGCCATCGAGAACGCATTATCAAGTGATCTGATGGTTATTCTTGATATGCATGAGTTCGGTGCAATGGGAAATAATCCTGAGGAAAATAAAGATAGGTTCCTGGCATTTTGGCGTCAGGTCTCCGAGAAACTCAAAGATGCACCTGACGATGTTTTGTTCGAGATACTCAATGAGCCCAGCCGAAAGCTCAGTGCACAGATGTGGGATCAATACTACCGGCAAGCGCTTGCTATCATCCGTGCGACAAATCCGAACCGGACAATCATAATTGGGCCACCTCATTATAATTCGATCGATCACCTTGATGAACTGGATCTTCCCAAGGATGACCAAAATATCATTCTAACAGTCCACTACTACTCACCCATGGATTTCACCCATCAGGGTGCACCTTGGTCAAGTCATCGAGATAAAACAGGGATTGAGTGGCTGGGTACAGCCGAGGAAAAGGCAGCTATCGAAAGCGATTTTGCCAAAGTACAAACCTGGGCCAAGGAGCATAACAGGCCGGTTTTTCTGGGCGAGTTCGGCGTGTACGATAAAGCACCAATGGAGTCACGGTTACGCTATCTCAAGTTTGTTACTCGGACAGTGGAGAAGCTTGACTGGAGTTGGGCGTATTGGCAATTTGACAGCGATTTTATCTTGTACGATATAGAAAATGAGAAGTGGATCGAACCTGTTCGCGACACCTTGATTCCAAGATAAGGCCGAGCCGAAGTCTACACGAAAGCCTTATGCATTTATTATGTAGTTTGGCATTAAAGTATCTCTGCGGGAATCTGAATTAGGAGAAAGACAGATTGTATACAAGCACAATACCGGAAGTGGAATGGCTTATTATGAACCACAGGCTAATATAACGCCTGAAACTTTAGGTTTTGTACTGCTGGAACAAGACTTTAATATGCTTTTTAGAATCCATCTTTTCGAAATTAATCTTAATCCCAAGCAGATAATATAACCTTTGTTATAAGAATTAAGGAAATTAGTTGATCTGAAAAATTCCCCCAGATTGTTACACTAATTGTGAAGATTGTCAGAGATTAGGAAAAATCATGAAACTACTTAAGTAAAGATAAACTAACAAATATGAGGTGTCCAAGGGAAATAAACTTTACCTACGAATAGGAATAATTTTGGATTGACTTCTATTTGTCGTGGATAAGAATTCCTGCTAAAATACATTCAGATGAACTGACATATTAAATGCATCAAATGTGCTCTTTCAATCCTAGGGATATGTGATTATTTCACTGAAGAACCGTTCGGCCGTGTGCGAAGTCAGGAACACAAACGGGTAATTAAAATCATGGAAGAATCTGTGGCTACAATAAAGCACTCCTTCGGAGAAACTTGAAATTGAGTTAGATTATTTGCAGATGAAAGAATGAAAGCAAAATTTCACTTATTGTTACGCATAATCGTCTTAATTGTGTCTGCAATCCCAACGGCTGTTATTGCAGAACTTGTCAATGATATCGGGATGCAGTTTGTACATATCAAGGCCGGAAGCTTCAAAATGGGAGCGGATCTTTCTCCTGACTATATTACCGCAGAGAAGGGCATCTTTATTCAGGATGAGTTTCCCGTTCGCAATGTGACGATCACCAGAGATTTCGAGATGGGCAAGTATGAAGTCACTAATGCTCAATATGAACGGTTCGATCCCAAACACGCGACGTTCCGTGGAAAGGCGTATGGCATAAGTGATGGCGACAATGAAGCGGTCGTCTATGTCAACTGGTATGAGGCTCAAGGATTTTGCAGGTGGCTATCCCAGAAAGACGAAAACTGCGATTACCGATTACCAACGGAGGCTGAATGGGAATACGCCTGTCGAAGCGGTACGAGGACACCGTATAACGATGGCCTTGCCGGTGATATCTATTCTTTGAATCCTCTCGGAATCCTGACAAACAAATGGCGAATCATTACGCCATGGTTAGTTACTCGCGGTAATCGTCCGGCCAACAACATTGCATGGGAGAGTCCGGAAGATGTCGATTTGACGATTGGCCAGGATGGACCGAATGCATGGGGACTGTACGACATGATCGGCGGCGTGCAGGAGATGACCCTTGACTGGTATGGGCCGTATATTGAGTCGGATACGGTTGATCCGGTTGGTTACGTGGATGGTTCATCAAAGGTTGTCCGGGGCGGATGTCATAGTGTATATATACAGACACTCCGATCTGCCAATAGATCCTCCTCTAACAGGACTGACAGTCATTTCCTAATGGGTTTTCGGGTGGTGAGGGTACCGAAAGGGCAAACGTTACCTAAGCCCAAACTTAAACAACCCGTAAAACAGTGGGCCAAAAACGTCTCGCAAAACAAATATAAATGGAAATCAGACAGCAAGAACAAGCAGTTCGAGTTGGTTTCGCTTTATGATGTAAAAGATAGTTATGGCACGGCTGAGCTTTCGAGACAGTACGAGATACCGCTTTACAACCACAACCATTCACCTGCTCTTACATGGTGTGCCAACGGTGATTTGCTATTGGCGTGGTTTTCGGGCGAGAGTGAGAAGGGCCAAGAACTCACGGTCTTGGGGCTTCGAGGGCGTCGTCAGAAGTCAGGCAAGCTTGTGTGGGATCGGGAGGTTTCGGAATTCTATAAAGAGGCAGATCGAAACATGCATGGCACGCAGTTGTGGAATAATGCGGTCAGGTTAGCCAATGGCTTCGAGGAACCATTTACTCTATACCATCTTAATGGCGTCTGTACGGACGGGAAATGGTCGAAGCTTGCACAGACTTTTCGTAAGAGTGTTGATAATGGCGTTACCTGGAGTGAGCCGGTGATAATCAAGCATGGTGTGGATAGTTTCCATCTGGATAGTGATCGAAACCAGCCTCAAGGCAATGCATTTACAATGAAAGATGGCACCTTGATCTCATTCTCAGATGGTTCTCCACCTGACGGAAGCGGATCATCGGTAAACATCAGTTATGACGGCGGCGACAGCTGGTTTGTTCGCACACTCAAAGACGGTGCTGCGGGGATTCACGCCTGCGGCGTGGAGTTGAACGACGGCAGGATTATGACCTTGTCAAGGGATAAGGGAGCTATGTTCGGTTGCATGCCGAAGAGTTTGTCTGATGATCAGGGCAGAACATTTACCTATCACAAGACGGATTTTCCTGGAATAGGAACAGTTATGCGTTGTGCTTTGCTGAGACTGGACTATTCCGATTCAAGTCTTGATTTGGAAGGATTTGGTCGCAAGCCGATTCTACTGATAAGTATTGCTCCCGATGGGATGCCGGGTAAAGACGCTAATGGAAAAGATGCTACGATTTATGGAACGTTTGCTGCTGTTTCCTGGGATGAGGGCAAAACGTGGCCTTTGAGACGTGTCTTGAGTAATGTCAAGAAGGGCCGTGAGAGATACATAACTGGGCCTTGGAACGCTGAGATCATACTTGATGCTACCCACGGACAGAACAAGGCATATTGGATGGCAACGCAGACCCCGGACGGAATGATACATCTTAGTGATAGTAGACTATATTATAGCTTTAACCTCAGATGGTTGATAGGAAAGTAGCAGGTTTATGCAAAGACGTGAATTTCTAAAGACCGCGGGTGCCTTTATGGCATCAGCAGTTCTCCCAATGGACTTGGGCGCTAACACCATACCGCCAATCATAAAGCCCAATATTATCTTCATAATGGCTGATGACCTGGGATATGGCGACCTTGGCTGTTACGGCCAGAAGAAGATCAAGACACCCAACATTGATAGAATTGCCAAAGAGGGCATGCGGTTTACGCAAGCATATGCAGGATCAAGTGTATGTGCACCAAGCAGGTGCAGTCTAATGACTGGTATGCACAACGGTCACAACAGATTGCGGGACAACCTTCCGAATGGTGTTTGGCTAAGACCTGATGATTTCACGATTGCCGAACTTCTAAAGCAGGCAGGCTACAGAACCGGTGGCATCGGAAAGTGGTCTTTAGGAATTCCTAGTTCATGGGGCGTACCAAACTATCAGGGATTTGACTATTATTACGGACAACTCAATCAGAACCAGGCTCATTTCTACTATCCGGACTATGTGTGGGAGAATGACAAAGTAGTCCTGCTGCAAAAACTCGTTATAGAGAATGAAGTAGGTAAGATCATGGGCAATCGCGGCGGCAAGAATGTATTCTATACACACGATCTCTACACAGAAAAAGCTTTGAATTTCATCGAGAAGAACCGCGAACATCCGTTCTTTTTGTATTTAGCCTATACTATTCCGCATTTTTCGGATTACCCAGTCGAAAGTGATGACCATTTCCAGGTACCCAGCGATGAACCTTACAGTGGTAAGGAATGGCCTCAGTCCGCGAAGAATTACGCGGCTATGATAACAAGGATGGATAAGGATGTAGGGAAGTTGATGAGGTTGTTAAAGAAGCAAGGCATTGACAGCAACACCCTTGTGATATTTACAAGTGACAACGGTTCTTATCAAGGATCTCCTATACCAATAGATTTCTTTGATAGCAACGGTGTTTACAGAGGTGGTAAACGTGATCTTTATGAAGGTGGGATTAGGGTGCCATTCGTTGCCCGCTGGCCTGGAAATATCCAGGCCGATATGGTTAGCGATCAGATGATAGCCTTTTGGGACGTAATGCCGACTTTAGCAGAACTGGCAGGTCTCAATCCGCCAAAAGATGTTGACGGAGTATCCTTCTTACCTACATTGAAAGGTGAAAAGCAACAGCAACCAAGGTATCTCTTTTGGGATTACGGACACGTCCGAAAAACTTACAAAAGAGCTTTGCGTATGGAAGACTACAAAGGTGTCAGTATAACAGACAAGGATTTTGAACTGTATAATTTGAAAGACGATCCAGGAGAGACAGAGAATATCGCTGATAAGCACCCTGATATTGTCCGAAAGATAAATGCCTATATGATCGAGGCACGAGGTGACAGCGAGGACTATCCAATTCGCGAAACCCAAAAATAAACCTCCTTCCAATCCGGTGTACTACAAATTAGAATGAGAGCTTCTGTTAGCCTTGCTTGTTGTGAATAGATTCTTATGGTTTTCTCCAAATGTCGTCATCTGCTAATACTCTGACAAAGAATCTACCTCGGTATTCCTACTTCTGTTGCGAACCTTTCTACTGTTGGCAATGCATTATTTCTTCATGAATCCAAATCTGTTAACAACAGGATAAACACCCATCAACTCAAAGGTAACTTCTCTATCAAACTTAGGGTCTCAGATTCGGACTTTCTGCATACTACGATTATATGGATTAGCGACTAATATAAAACACTCACTCATTATTAGTCCTGATTATTGGCTTTAAGACTATCTATCCCAGTCTTCTAATACGGCTTTCCCTTCCATGTCATCATAACTATCGGGATCCCACTCTTTCCATTCCTTAATCCGTTCTTCCATACGCTTCTTTAATTCAGCAATTGCGTCCCTCACATTATCATCTGCCTTTCGACGTTGTAATAAGAAGAACATCTCCATTTTGTCAGTGCTGGAAAAAGCCACATATCGTTCAACGCGTGCGCCGTCTCGGAGACCTTGAATCCACTCCGGCGATACGTCCGAGCCAAGTTTCCCAATAAGCTCGATGGCTTTTGAATAAGCAGTGTCTATCTCCTCACGACGTTTATCGAAATCCTCACGGTTAGTAAGAAATCGTAAATCATCTTGAGAATTGTCCAGATCTTCTTCGGCATCATCATCCTGTACACGAGAGTGATTGGCGTTATAGACTCTTCCCTTTATGTAGTAGATGATTCGCTGGAAATTCTGGGAAAAGTTATAAATATCAATCGCCGCCTGCCAAGAATCTTTGGGATAATGTTCCCTAACGAACATACGTAAAACATCCTGACCGTCCAATTTCGGATTCTCGCTAAGCTTCAAAAAAGCATAGAGGTTGACATAGTTTCCCCACGGACGTTCGAAGATCGGGTTCTTATTGGAATTCCACATCAGTCTAACGGCGATGCGTTCAATACCCTTATCCTGCAAAAAACGAAAACGTGATGCCCAATCATTGCCCATATAACAGGGGAAGTAGTTGTGTCCCTCGTATTCCCTCCATGCATCAAACTCGCAGATAACTCGACTTGGAACGGCGGCGGTCAAGAATTTCTCATCCAGCCCATGCGGAAGGCGAAAGTCGCCATCGGTGTTTTTGATAGAAAAGGAAACGTTGTCGAGAATCCCCCGCTCCATGTTCGACGGATCACCCAATTCCCCCATCCTTTGCCACGTTCGCATCTGGACTTCCTTGCCATATTGCCTCGCCACAGCGGCTGTCTCATTCGTTAGGCGGTTCACCCTTTCTACGAAGGTCATGTTACGACATTTTTCACATTTGCATTGGAGCACAGAGACCTGAGTCTCATCCCCCGTAATTTGGAGACCAGCTATATCGGGGAATAAACGGAAGAACTCCTTAATCTTGCCTCGATAGACTGCCCATGTTGACTCGCGACCGGGACAAACTGCCGTGCCCCATGTCGCTGGGCGGATAACATCAAGAACCTCTCCTGGGAAGATGAATTGGTTGCTATGAAAGAAGAGTCTTACATTCCTTCTTTTGGCATGTTCGATGACATCATTCAAAGCTTGACGCATATAGTCGGCGGTACGGCGATGTTTGCTTCCATTGGGAAATACTTTCCTGCCAACAGTTCCGATGCCCGGAACCTCAAAGTCGTAGGTTAATATGGCTTCCATACTTTCCTTGGCAAATAGTAGATAGCTGTGAATTCCGTATTGAGCCGCCTTGTCGATATTCCTCTTGGCATGTTCAACCTCTTCTTTTGCTCGCTCGACCCCTTCAACATATCTCAAATTGACGTGATCAATGAAAATAAGTTCGGTGAAAGCTCTGTCTCCATTGATGGCTGAAGCCGATGAAGGTAAGAGGAAGTAAGACAATAAGGCAAGCAACAACAAATTCTTTTTCATATCCACACCCATAGGTAACTGTCAAAGTTCGCATATAAGTCTATCATTCCACAACCAGAAATTTCTCCCAACCATCACTATTGTCACTGCTCCTGTCATCCTTCTGGGACAGTCGAAACAAAAATATCCTCACTCCAGCATAGCAGGAACAATCCCATGCACAAATTCATAGGTGTTGGTTTCCCGATTCTTTCTAATCAAACCAAACCATCCTCGATCATCCCACACAGAAGTAGACATTCCTTCTTCGCGTGTCGTGTTCACTATGGTTTTGTAAAACTCCAGTACTGTTGCAGTTCCGCGTTCTTCACGCCTTACGCGTCTTCCCACACCATATTCTCTATAGTTGATTGGAACATCAAGCATCCTTGCGTGCTCTACGACAGCCTTTATCTTAGCAGCCACTTCTTTCTTGCCAGGATAGTTCTCAATTTTACCATCCTGACCCGCAAAGTCCCAGGGGTCGTAGGTGTGAACTTGGATGGCAAGATACTTATCAGCACCCTTGCCAGGTAGATCCTCTTTTGAAGGGTATACTTCTTCAATCATTCGTTGATTTTCCATACCATTGGGAGCAATCATAATAATGCGTGTTTCATTGGCCCCTCCAGTGGCTCGCACGGCCTCATGCCCTATCACATAAAGTTGACGTGTAAAAGCAATTCCTGTACTATCAAATGATGTGGGACCATTGCCAAATGCACCTCCTGGTTCATTGAGCAATTCAAAAATCAGTTCAGGAGGATAGTCCTTGAAATAATTGGAAATCCCAGTCCATAAGTTGGTAAACAATCCGGTATATTTCTCCGATCCATCATAGTTATCTTTGAATTCATTTTCGTGGTGAGCATTCATCACCACGTACAATCCTTTCTCCAATGAATAATCAATCACTTTCTTCAACTCCAAGAATCGAGGATGTTCAAAGTTCACATTCCCCAATGAATCACTCAGAGCATCACCTCTAAATCCCTGTGTCCAGGTTACCGGTATACGAATATGTTTCATGCCTGCTTCCTGATACAGGTCTATGATTGGACGGATGTCGTCAAAATTAGTTGAGTTTTGTACATTATCAAAAGTATTTCCAAGGTTGAAGCCCTCACCCATTGCCAAAATCACCTCCTTGGCAGTAGGAGGAGCAGGTAAACCTTCAGAAGATGCGACCTGTTTATCTGGTGCAGAACAAGATGACAAAAAAGCAGTAACAAAAAGCAGTAACAAAGTTTTGTTCAACATTCTCATATCCTCAAATATAAGTTCCCAAATAACTTCTGACTTTGCTTTTAGGAATCCATTCGGCATCAAATCCCTATGCCCTGTTTTTTACCGTCTACTGATCTTCATGGGGTGCAATGCACCCTTCTTCATCATTCTATGGATACCTTTGTCTGGTCTGGGATCATATTTGTAGTCCCACGATCCCTTGAGTGGCTGATTCATCTTATAATAGTGTCGATTCATGTTCAAATTCGACCAGTTGAGTATGTGACCAGCCCAAAATGCCTCGATGAGTTGTCTCGTAGCTTTCGGATTGACCTTCCACATTAGTTCGTAATATGGATAGAAGCCCTTCAATTCATGCGTCAGTGTGCCACATGGCTTGTCTGCTTGGGCATCATATGCGGTATGTCCTCCCCAGTAGAATAGTCCGCTGGAACTCTGAAGGTTTTCAAATGCATACTTGATAGCCTCTTCCACAGCATTTTTGTACTTTGGATCACCGGTGATGTTGCTCAACCCAACCAACGTCCGAAACAGATTCTGCTGTGAGGCAAGATTCGATAATACCCATTCTTGTCGATCAGGTGTGATCCACTTCACCGGCTCATGGGTGTGGATGTTCAATCCGTCGACAAACAACGGAGTGTGCTTAGGACCATAAGTATCCCTACCGTATTTGAGAACGTTGTCGGCGAACTCACGGACAGCGTCGAGGTATTTACTTGATCCGGTCCGTTGAACACTCGCAGGTTGCTCTGACATTAAGTCTTCGATGATATCTCGCATCTCGGTATCTGAGATTTTCGGGAGTACATAGTAGTGTTTGAGATTATTTATTCGGTTGTCCCAACGTACGTTCTTGTCTTCTGTCTGTTCCACGGCCCCATGACTTTCGATCCTAAAATACTGAGGGCGTATGGCAAACAATACGGCGATTTGATCCCAACTTGGCCTTCCTTTCTCCAAACAATTCCAAATGAATGATTCATATGCTTTGCGGACAGGATTATTTTCTGGTGTGTTAGGCAGCTTAATATTGCCTGTAATAACTTTTTCCCCATAGCTTGACATATACAATCTACAAGGCCATTTTTCCAAAAGCTCATGCATGTATTCAGCCATTCCATTCTGGCTGAAATTCCAGCCGCCTCCTCCCATGGCAACCCATCGACTTACTTTGCTTCTGACCAGGCGAACACCTTCGTCATCTCTTAATAAGTGGACCAATCCAATCGGATGCCCAACTGTTATGATCGTAACACTGGCATCCTGCTCCTTTTCGAGCATCATCTTATAAGCGGAAACTAAATCTCTTGCAGAGCTGATAACATCATGATGATATGTTACTGTGTCTGTTGCTACTTGTTTGGAAAAGAAATCCCGTGGATCTCCGACGTCATCCTTGTGGTTTTGGCCGAGAGGCAAATCACCTCTGCCATAATATGTATTAATAGCATCACATACCCCTATCCCGAACTTGTTTTTTCCTGAACTGTAAACTACGCCTAGGATTTCAACTTCGCCCTTATCAGCAAGTTTGTGTAGAATAGCCATAGCTCCCGCATCATCGCAATCTGAACCAATGTCAGTATCAAAAATAACCTTAGTCTGTGCAAAAACAGATGCGCTCAAAATTGTAATCAGCATATAAGAAAATAACTTTTTCATGTTTCGCTCCAAATGGAATTTGTTGATCTGTGATTTATATATGCCAACGATGACTTCTTTCCTTGAATTTACTGTTCTCCATGTAAGTGATTGTACATATTTTGCATTCGACAGACAAGTTCTTCCTGGACCTAACTGGATTAGAATTTTGTGTAGAATGCTCATCACCAGCAGTTTCTTGGCCTATAATCTGTTTGAATCATGTTCTTGTATGATCATGATGTTAACCAGAGTCAAAGCATCCGATACCACCATGAATTTCATCAATTTTCTTAATTATATAATACAAGAAAACTTCGGAAAGGGGATTCAGTCCAATAGAGCATTTGTGACGGCTGCGCGTCACAAAAACTCGTAATTGATTAAGTAGACGAATGAAATGAAATGTTTCAATCGTACAACTTTTTTGTAAAAGGTTAGACTAAATGTCACGTGGTACTATTGGCCCTTGACAAGCGCAGATATTATGAAAAAACAAGGGGCCTATACCTAATCTCTCTATATATAGACCCCAAATTTACGAATCAATTTTATTTAATGGCCAAATCTTTATTTAAGGCGCTGGACGATAAAGACGAATATCATCGAAGAACACCATACCTGAACCACCGGCCATAGGATTATTCCTGTTACCAAAACCAATATTAATCGTATTGACATTGGAAAGGTTCACACCTTGGTCTGCAAAAGCTTGAAGATCGATTCTCCATTCGGTCCAGTTAGCTATCAAAGCCGCATCAGGATTAGCATGAGAGACTACTGCACTGCCGTTTAGAACGACATACATCGGTTCAGCAGCATTAGATACGTCTCCCTGGAACCATATCGATAATACTCCGACACCTTCCTGAGTCCAGTCACGAACATCTGTTAATGTCAAAGTCGCCTCTGATTTACCTACAGCATTATTATATTCAAACGGCATCGACTGCCTGCCACCGTGAACAATATTTTGTTCGGCAAAAGGAGGAGTAGCATAACCGACGATAGAACCATTGATAGCAGGATTATCGAATCCATCAAGCCACACATTAAATATCCTGTTACTTGCAGGATCGTCGGGATCTAAGTCGTTGTAGCTCTCAAAGTCATCTACCACAATAAAATCAGCAATAGTAAAGCTCCATACATTTCCTTTGTTAATGGTTTCATCTGTATTATACTCATCGACACGCCAGTAGTAAGGCCCACCGCCCCATTCAACACCCTCTGATGGAGTATAAGTGGTGGCACTTTGTCGTACTTGATATATTCCGGTAGTATCAGATGCATCCGCATCCTTAACAGCATCTCTGTCTGTACCAAAATAAACATCGTGCTCAGCAGCATTATCTCCTGCCGACCAGCTAAGTGGTAAAACATCTTTAAGGCTTGGATTTGCTCCGTTTGGCGGTCTTGGATTCCAGGCGACCAACAGGTCTCCTCGCATAGTCAGCATTATCTCTTCCTGTGTAAGCGCCTTATCGTAGATACGGAAATCATCAATATCTCCCAAAAACGGATTAATAAAGTCTCTGGTTCCATCGAAAGTATCAGCCAGAGAGTCGGCCCCTAAGAAGCCATAACGAGTCGTGCCACTTCCAAAAGTGGTTCCTTCAAAAATTGTAGAGTCAGCCTGGCCGTCGATGTAGATGGTCATTTGGCCATTGTTAAATACACAGCAGATATGATGCCAGAATCCATCATCAACACGTGTAATGCTGCCATGCTCAACTTGCCCATTATCAGTCATTATATCCCAGTCGATCAGGCCCAGACCTGCGCTATAGCTGTGTATCCCCACACGCCAGTAGTCAGCACGGCCAAATCCGGCAATGATATGCTCGCCGGGATTAATTGTTCGTACCCAAACACTCATGGTCATCTCCGCATAATAATCACCGTTATAATGGAAGTCCCGAATTGCCACATATCCATTCAGTCCAAAAGTCAAAGCAGCGTCACCAATAAAACCCGGCATAATCCATTTGGCAGAACCCTTTAAGGTGCCATGATTGCCTTGACCCGACCAGTCAACTGCGGTTTTCGCAGGCGCCTCGTCAAGTTTATACCATATCATAAGATTTGGATCAGTGACTGCTATCTCAGGTACAGTAGTGAAGCCCCAGACCTCGCCTTTATGAGTCGTCGTTCCATCGAACTCATCAACCCGCCAATAGTATGTCTTGTCCAATTCAAGCGCACCGGGAGTATAAGCCATACCAGTCTGTGACGATGCACCGGTTGCACTACTTACCTCGTCAGCATTGTCACCAAAATAAACATAATGCAGTTTAGCATTCATCCCCGCGTTCCAGCTAAGTGTTATACCTGTGTCAATGAATTTGGCTTCATTAGCCGGCTCCGGTTCATAAGCCCGTTTAGATGGAACAACGAAACTCCAAATATCACCATTCCATGGGCTGTCTGGATTAGCGTCATTGACCTCATCAATTCGCCAATAGTATGTTGTACCCGGAATAAGACCGTCCGGATAAGCAAACCCGGGAATGCCGACAATTACAAATGAAGCAGTTTGATTGCCTATAAATGTGTTACCAGTTCCATTATTAACTTCGTCATAATTATCGCCCAGATACATATCGTGCGAGACAGCGAAGACTCCAGATCTCCAACTAAGATTCACCCAGGTGTCTTCATGCCTTGAACCATCCGCCGGTTGCGGATTGGTTGCCAGTGGATTCGTAGCCGCAGCCGAGGTCTCCATCATCTCTTTGATGTCATCCTGGGAGAGAACGCGGCTATAGATACGCACCTCATCAATCAATCCTTCAAAGTGTCGATCGCCTCGGGGACCGCTTCGGCCGATATTGAAATCGAGGCCTTCAGTTGTAATGAAGGGATTTGTACCATTTCCTATTTGAAAGGTCTCTAAAAGTCCACCATCCAAATAGAAAATAACATCTTCCATCACACCGCCTTCCGGTAACACAGCCACGGCATGATGCCACTGTCCATCATGAACTTCAGCATCACCACGATTGTTACCGTTCCCGTGCTCGATGCGCAGCCGGCCGTCATGCAGACGGAACTCCACTTTAAGGCCGCCCCCTTCAGTACCCCAGCTTAAGATATCCAAATTTCCAGTGGTGGTTGTTTTAATCCAGCATGCCAGCGTCCATGGAGACTGCATAATACCCTTATAGCTATCCACACTAACAAAGTCACCATCGCCATCAAGTTCCAGAGCACCACCGTGCATACCTTCATCGATGAAATGCGCATCACCAATTAGCGTGCCATGGCGCTCATTACCACTGAAGTCCTCGGCATTACCATCAAATGGCCAGTAGCCTTCGAGGTCGGTAATCACGTCACCTCTAACAGCAGCACCTGTAAAAATCAGTGTGGTTATTACTACCCAAAACAGGTTTTTCTTCCACATAATAGTATTCCTCCAATAATTTAATGTGGCTTGTTGTATGAAGTGTAAAAACTCTATTTAAATGTCAATTATTGTTGCTCAAAAATCAGAGCTTTTTATCACCATTCCTCCTCTTTTTGAAAATTATTATAATTGCATCTGACAAACAGCCTGTGGTTAGGCATGATTATGCTAAGCAGATACAAGCTCCGTTACTTTATATACCAAATTATCGACCTTCTCGTCAAGGAAAATCCCTTGATTTTGCATTTGCAACATTCTTAACAGAATTATCGCTATAACTAAAAAAAGCTGATGAGTGGCGAGCAAAACCACTGCAAACAAAACCTGTTGACGAGTGACTTAACAGACGCAAAGTCACCTCTTTCAGAAGCTAAAAAACACCATGATTTTCGAGTGACATTATGTATCCATTTTGTCTCCACAAATGCCGAATTTTACTGCTAATGGAAGCACAAAATCCCAAATATTTGTAAAAAAACAAAGATTTTTTTATTCTTATCGGATTAAGTAAACGGTGAGAATGAAAAGTAGCAATCATCTCTAAGCAAATGGTTGGCATCCAATATGTTCATCGGAATTTAGCTGCTTGTGGTTGTGTTAACTTCCATTATTTATGATGCCAATAGTATTCTTTACCTTGTTGTCGTAACTGCCCCAGGTTCCACAAACATTCCCTCTGGTCCCGTCGCATACCTCTACGAAACGACCGCTGTAACCTTTCTCCAAGGGATCTGCCATTTTCTTGTTCTCACACACCCATTGGTACGAAACATCGGGAGTATAGGACAGGAAATTGAGCAACTCGTTGATGTGATCGTACGAAAACTGACTTATGACTTTTGAGCCGTCGTTTCGATTATCGACCATTTTGATGAGTAGTTGATTTTGCTGGTCAATCCACCATTGTTTGGCAGGTAACTTTGATTTACCATGAGTCGTGTCGTCCACCTGAGAACATACAATATCGCATTGTTTTCCATCGATTGTTTCCTGACCGTTATGCTGTAAACGTAGCTGTTGAATTGTTGAGTCGGTATCTGTATTTCCATAATCAAATGGATCGGCGACAATGACGTTTTTATCGGTTATCTCATTATATTTGCAAAAGAGTATTTCTTCTGTATCGGTGGTTTTGCGATAGTAGCCACTGATGTGATTTATATTGCCTTCGTTGAATAGAAACAGTGGCATTCCTGTCATCTCACTGATGTCCGCGCACATCTGGTGTTCGCCATTGAGGGAAAATCGAGTTGTGTAGGCTCTTAAGCTCCGGTAGCCATGAGGTCCTGGCCGGCCATATTCCTGAGCCTTGATTGTCTCGACAAAGGCCCACATACTTCTGCGTTTTTCATTGAATTGCTCAATGGCAGACCTTGTTTTGTCCGTTTTTGAAGGTACTCCACTCACATATTTGGGCTCTTTTTTCTTCTTTCCGGTATCGGCTTGTGTAGAAAAAGCCCATGTCAATGGTTCGGCCCCTGTTCGGTAGATAGATTGAAAACCTTTCTGTGTTCCCTGCTCTGCAGCAGGATTGATGACGATACGATGTTGACAGCCTCCTTCAAGATGGATTGGAATAGTAAATTCGCATTTTACTTCATCGTATCGGATTTGTCCACATTCATGAAAGCCGCCGTTCTTCCATTCCAGTTGCATTGTCGAAGGGTGCATGGGCTTATCGAATCGTATTTGCAGTTCCGTATTAGGCGCAATGTCAGATGCACCTTTTTGAGGTTTAACAGAGACAACCTTTGGCTTGTAATTTTTTTCTATTTTCTCTTTTACGCGAAGAGTTTGAATAGTCGGCCCTTCTATAGCTCTTGTCGGCAAAGGTTCTTTGCCCAATCGTCCAAGGGCCATTGATAACAATTCATCCCTGTCGCCTGTAAACGAATTGGGCTTCGGTACGAAGGGAACATCCGGTGGAACTCCCTTGCCGTCAATAACCTGTCCATCCGGTAGATATGCAATCCACTGCGGGATGTAGATCTCGATTCCTCCCTCAAGCTTGAATGGTATTGGGAAGCCGGTCGAACCACGGGTGTGATCACCCATAGTTGTTACATTCGGACAAGCAGCCATCATTGCACAGAAAGATTCGCACGCGCTAAAGCAACCCTGACCCATCAGCAGAATCACCGGACGGTCGTATCTCCAAGGTCCCCGTGGGGATAACGTTCGCTCGATTTTTTCTGTCAGGTCAGTTCGATCAGGGCCGTTTCGGTAACTATAGTAGCCATAAATCCGCCTTGTATCCACAAAACGTGCTGCGATGTATTTAGACAATTCCGCATCCCCGCCGCCGTTCCAGCGGACATCTACGAGCAGCCCTCGTGTGTTACGCATCTGCTCCATGACTTCATCGAATCTATCAGGCAGGTCCGCGCCGTCCCATTTCGTGAACATTATCCAGCCGATGTTGTCTTTTGTTTTGGCCCATACCAGCCGCCTTCCGACCTGCTGAATTCGGCCCAGGTAACGACTATAGATTCTTGTATTCTTGTTGACATTCAGTGTATGAGGGACTTTATGTACCGGCAAGTTGTTGCCTTTGTATTTTACCCAGACATGTCCGTCGCGCAAATGACTAAACATTTGGGCCACGATATTACCTACCTCCTGATATGTCCAGGCGTTCTTTGCTTTCGCCCAGTATTTGCTCTGTAAAGCATCCCAATCCAATTGGTCACGAATGACAAACATTGGGTACTCGGCATTGACTATGTCCCAGGCGTTTTTAAATATGGCTTCGGCTGTTTGAGATCCAATTCTTTCCTGGGCACCGGCCCAATTTGAAAAGATCAGGATTATGAGCATAAGGATCTTTGCGTTCTTATTTTGCATTGTAAATCTCCTTTTTAACTAAATAGGTTATCCTTGTTGAGTTAGTAGAAACTCAGAGCAAAAAGTTTCAAGATTCTCCAGAATAATCTCATTAGCAACTCAAAACACAACAAATTCACCACAAAGAAACATCCCAAAAAGCTCCATTTCACAAGTTACAAAATTTCATACTTCTCAAAAAGATCATCTCTTTCTGAAGCTGGAATGCACTCTGATTTACAGGTGACATCTCGTCGCCAAAATATCTTTACAAAAGTTGATATTGTAGTTATCGAGTTCGAATAAATATCAAATTTTTTTAATGTAAAATAGAATTAAGAGACAGCGAAAAGGAAATTCCAACATTTCTTCGACATTCCTCTCTTCTATCTCCCACAATTACTAAAGGGAAATTTGAACTTTGAAATTTTTTCCGAGCCTTGTGTATAACTTCACTGGACCAATTAAATTCGTTATTCTTGTTTAAGTGCTATCGCCTGCTTAACAGCCGCCTCAGCGTCTAAAATCTTAAAGCCATCTTTGATATAAGCTGTTTCACGGATAATTCTTCTTATATCCCAAGGGATTAAATCTGGATTGGCACTTTTCATAAGCGCAATGATTCCGGCAACAATTGGAGGACCGTTAGAATACCCCCATCCATCTCTAAATTTGGGATTAATCTGATATGGCCAGACATATATATCCCTGCTGGGATTTACTCTTGCGTTAGGATACTTAGGGACAGGGACTATACCGGAATGAATAATTCTTTTATCGCATTCATTTGGATCACATGGTTTAAACTGGTCTTTTGTGTAAATAAGATACTCAGGATGGACATCAATAAAGATAGTGCCTTTTTGTTCAGCATAGTCGATCGCATCTCGTAGTTCGTCGCATTGTTTTACCGGCCCCATCGAGTTAGTGACTGCCACAACTCCATGATCGGCAGCATAACGAATACCTCTTATCAAATATTTCTCATAGACCTGCCTGCCGTCACTATCATGTTCTCCCTCTTTACTGATCGGCCTGCATCGTATTGGAATGATTTTTGCCTGAGGTGCGATATCATGAACAGTCTGCGCCATCCATTCACCATGCCACGCCTCACCGAAACCGATAGGTTGACCGGGCACTATGGAAGTTGCATGTTCATATTTTTTAGACGCCTTCGGGCTCATATCAAACAACCAGTCAAGAATCGCCACTTTGACATTATCTCCTTTGGCATATCCCCATGCTTTATCAATTCTGGAAAATGTTATCAAATTAGGTTCTACTGCTGCCTTGCTTTCGATATTCTGTGAAGAATTCTCACTTGCCTGAATTGGGTATATTGTTAGCAATACTACTACACCGAATAATAAACATAAAGTCCATCTAAACATAATTGGTTCTCCAATTAACGTGTTAATCGTAGTATTTTTTCAGTTATTAACCGGACTCGAACTGTTTTGCTGCCTCTCGCATTTCTTCAACTTCTGCATCAAGGCTTGATAGGTGTTCTTCCGACCTTTTAACTCCGGAATCATCTCCGACCTCTGTGTATAAATTAACGAGTTCATTAAGAGAAGATTTTCCACATGAAATCCCAACCATACGCGTTATGAACAATCCTTTTTGATTGGCACTTAGTTCTCTACCAACTTCCAATCCGTACATAAGACATGCTTCGGCTCTCGTATAATCTTTCTTGGTAATACAAGATTTTGCTTCGGCAATAACATCCATTACGAACATGCGAGTCTTTTTAGCAGTATCGATAACCTCTGTTATTGCTTTCTCCTGGTCCTCCTTGGATAACTGATGGAATTCTTGCTCGGATAGTGTATTCATGTACGGACGCTCAAACAGGCCGAGGCTTAAGCGTTTCTCTTCAAGGCTTGCATCATCCTCCAATCCCAATTCTTCCCAGAAAGCGATAATGAATTCATCCATTAACATGTCCTGTTGCTCCTGAGATAATTGCTGAGATTCATCTTCTGTAGATGAATCATCGGAAACGGTGGGTTTGGAAGCTTTATATTTCATTAAAAGTTCATTTGATAAAATCTTCCCTTTTGGTGTAACTGATTCTAGAGCTGCTTTGTCAGTGTCTGTGGAATTGTGTAATAAAAGGAAAGATCCCAAGACTAATACTATAAAACCTGCCAACACACCTGTTATTTTTCTCATTTTCCTTTCTCTCCATTAATATTCTGATTTACTATGTATTAGTTGGCTAAAACGTTAAAAGTTGTCCTTTTCTTTCTGGTGTAACGAATAACCTGCTCATTTTAGTCTAATTTTATCAAAATTTTGCTAAAGAATGTTTAGTAAACCGAGCAAAACAGAAGCTATCGAATAGTGATATATCAGACTAAAGCCACTTCTTTCAGGTACTAAAAAACACCCTGATTTTCAAGGCCAAGTAGATCGAAGGAATTTCGCCCTCGGCCCTTCTGAAAACCGGACGTGAGCTTCTCGACTCATTCGGCTTTTACCATTTCATACAAAAAATGATTGTTATATAAAAACCACAAATAACTCGTAAGAGGTTCAGTCCAATAGAGCATTTGTGACGGCTACGCGTCACAAAAACTCGTAATTGATTAACGGTGACGAAAGAAGAAGGTAACTAGAATACAAAATTCGACCTAAACCAATGCGCCAGTCCTCGACCCTACTTTGTTGAGACGAAATGTAAATCATTACCATTTTTTTATGATATAAAAGGGCTGACAACTTTTTGAAGATATCAGCCCTTTAAATATTTCAGATGTTTTGTTTCTTTCTGTGAAGACCTGCTATTTAGAGGTCACGATTATTGTTCATTAAAGATAACTGCTCCGACATTTTCAAATTCTGCTGTCGGATTAATAAAATCAATCGTCCCGTTAGGCAAAGTTATCATCTCCGTGGACTCGGCTTCAATCCACATCTATTCAGTGACTACGGCAGGCGCCTCTTCATACAGTCGGATATCATCGATGTATAAGACGCCGGAACTACTGACACCTTCAACACCAATGGTCAGACTCTGCACGCTTTGAGGATTCGTGTTTTCAGAGGCTAGGTCAATTGACCACTGCGTCCAAACTTGCTCTGTCAAATCACTTGCATCGCCTGGATAATCAATTCTTTTGTTGTTGATTTCAACGTACAGTTTTCCACCTGTAATCGCGGTAGCACCATGAAAGTACAGTACAAGGACCTTGACGCCTGAGCGGGTCCAATCTTGGGCCTGCTCGAAAGTTCGCGTAGTCCATGAATCGCTGGCGTTGCCAAGGCCATAGTAGAAAGGCAATGACTTACCACCGCTATGGACAATAGTCTCTTCCATGTAAGAAGGACTGTTCTCGTCGCCCACAGCCGAGCCCGAGCCGTTGCCGGGATAATCAGGTTCGTTATTATGAGCGACGTAGCCAAGCCCGTCTTTCCATGTCCACCATATCTCGTTATCGCCTACGTTATAATCTTCGAAGTCCTCCACAACAAGATAATTTGCCGTGCTGAAACTCCAAACCTCACCTTCCCAAACGCTAGGTATCTCGGTTTCGTTAACTTCATCCACTCTCCAGAAGTAGGTCCGACCCAGTTTTAGATCGAGCCCACTGAGATCATAGTTATTCTCATTTATCGTATCGATCAAAGCTAAATTGTCCATGGAGTCACCCAGGCTGATATGATGCTGCTCCGCCTCTCGACCTACACGCCAGGCCAGGATTGTTCCGGGATTCAAACCTTCGGCTCCATTGGCAGGCTGTGGCTCTCGAGCATTACCAATAATTCTAAACAGTTGAACCTCACTTAAACCATAGAGGTCGATTAGCTCGCCCCAGTTGTTCACGACATTCAGCCTTAGACCCTGGGCCAATATACCGCCCAAATCAACCACAGTATTGGCTGCATAATTATCTGATGAAATGCCCTGATTGAATGTTACCTCACCAAGAACGGACCAGTTCGTTCCATCGTCTGTTTGTTCGATAGTGACATCTTTTGGCCCCCAACCTAACACGTCCTCAAATGCCGTGTTGAAATTCCACACAAGCATCTGATCCAGCTTGTAAGTGTCTTCAAAGACATATTGGATCCAGGCGCCCTCTGTTTCTACGTCACTGATCCACATGTCCGACATGTCCGCCGAGTGTTCGCCTTGGTCGTTTAATCCGGATCCATCAATCGTCCGCTCAGGATCGTAATCTTCATTCAGGAAACTGGAAGCCGTAGCCATGAGGGTTTCGATCAGGTAGCTGTAGGGTTCCACTGTAAAACTCCAGACCTCGCCCTTCCAGGGGCTGTCCGGCTCTGCTTCATTGACTTCATCAATACGCCAGTAGTAGGTTTGACCGTAATTAAGCGTACCGGGATTATATGTCAAAGCAATCTGACCTTCGGCCTCGAGTACAGCGAGAGGATTACCTCGGTCGGCATTGCTGATAGAATCAAAGTCTGTTCCAAAATAGACGTCACGTTTGGTAGCCATGACAGACCCTGTCCATTTTAGAACGATCGGATTACTTGTTGGGTCACGTGCGACATCCGTTGCCCCATCTTCGGGACCGGGCCCATATGCCACAACTGGAGACTTAGCCCATACTTCTTTCGAACCGTCTCCAATATCCGTGATTATCACATTTGGATAGGGAGGTATGGTAACAATTTCCCACGCATCCGTATTCTCCGGATCCCAATCACCGCCGGCGCCGGTATTCCCAACACGTAATATACCACCGCCTACATGCAATGTGGACCCACGATCCTTCATGCTCTGAATCTGCGCACAGACCATCAGTCCACCATGCAGCCAGATATGAACATCCTGATTGCCGCTGCTGTCCGGAAACTTGAAGTCCACGGTGTTGTGGAATTCACCACCATTCATCGTGATTATACCTTGACTGTCCATGTCAAGCCTGGCATTCATGGTTAAACGTCCTCCCTCTTCGACTATCAGATGTCTACCCTCGTCGATAGCTGATCTTCCAGTAACGGTTAGATTACCTCCCGCCATGATTTGCAGGGTATCGCCAGGACCAAAGCCTCCTTCGTTAAAATTTGCCCAAGTTTGTGCATCGCTAATCTGAATTAGATCTTGGGCCTGGGCAATTCCGGCTAAACTCAAAAGTATTATAATTAGCCAATGTAATTTTTCTTTTTTCATGATAAAGCTCCTGATTCTATTGATTATAGTCATTAATATATCATCATAACGAGACATTCATACCTCTGAAATATGATATCATTTACTCACCAACGTTTATTTCGGAAACGTTAGCCATGACTGTTTTCTTTTCATCAAACTCCGTGATCACGATATTTACGTAAGGAGGTATGGGAACGATATCCCATGCATCAGGATTGGTCGGATCTGTACGTTCACTGGTCGCTTCACTAAGGTTCAACACACCGCCACCAACATGGAGCGTGGAACCGCGATCTGATCGACTTTCGATGAAATTACAGGCCATCAGTCCGGCATCTAGCCAGATATCAACATCCTGATGACCACTGTTATCCGGGAATTTAAAATCGACATTACTATAAAATTCTCCACCGTTTAGAATAATCTGTCCTTGACTGTCCATATCCATTCTGGCATTGATGTTGAAAACACCGCCTTCCTCAATAATGAGATGCATATTATCCTTTAGCGCGCTACGCCCAAGTATCTCCAAGCTGCCGCCGGGAAGGATCAGCACAGTTTCATTGGCATCGAAACCACCTTCTGCAAAGTCCTGCCAGATTTCAGCTGAAGAGATCTGGATTAATTCCTGAGGGGCTGTCACCATCTTATAGCCATTCGGGAGCTTGGTAATTAGCACCGTGGCATTGGGATCAATAGATACGATATTCCAAGCGTCGGTGTTTTCGGGATCGGTCAACTTGGCTTCGACCTGATTGGGATCGTTCGGCTCTGGAATATCATACGCCTCGCCAGTGCGCAGCATACCTTGGCCCATATGGAGAGTGGAACCACGATCAGCACGGCTCTCAATCCTGTTGCAGGCCATCAAACCGGAATTCAGCCAGATATGCGATTCTAATCCTGTTTCATTGTCAGGAAATTTCATGTCCACCATGCTGTGAAATTCACCGCCATTGATAGTGATTACACCGTCACCGTCTACATCCAGTCGGTCGTGAATCCTGAAGACACCCCCCTTTTCCACAATCAGATGCATGCCATCTTTTATAGCGGAACGATCATTCACATCCAGAACTCCACCTGGGAGAATCTGCAGTGTATCACCAGCTTCGAATCCGCCCGACGCAAGATCATCCCATACCTCGGCGGTATCGATCTGGATGTAGTCACCAGAGGCGGCAACCTCCTTGACATCTCCTTCCAGTTCGGTGATGACAACACCCAAGGGGGGAATACCAACGATGTGCCAGGTTTCGGAGTTGCTGGGATCATGGCGATCATCTTCTGAAACATGCCCTGTACGCAACACACCCTCACCTACATGCAGAGTAGAACCTCGCTCCGCGCGACTTTCAATTTTATTGCAGACCATCAAGCCTCCATAAAGCCAGATATGGCATTCCAGGCCGGTGTCGTTGTCAGGAAACTTCATGTCCACTGTGCTGTGGAACTCACCGCCGTTCATGGTGATAACCCCATCACCATCTACATCCAAACGGGCATTAATGGTAAAGACACCACCTTCCTCAACAATAAGTTCCATGCCGTCCTTGATGGCAGATCTGCCGTTAACAGTTAAACTTCCTCCCGGTTGAATCTGCAATTTTTCTCCAGCCCCAAAGCCCGCTGTCTCAAAATCATCCCATGTCTGTTCGTCACTGATCTGAATCAATTTCCCTGAAGCTGAAACTTCTTTGACACCGTCACCAAGCTCAGTGATAACCACATCGGCGTACGGAGGGATAGTTACGATATTCCAGGCATCGCTGTTGTCGGGGTCATACTCATTACCATTGACGGCATTACCAACACGTAATACACCCCCACCGATATGCAACGTGGATCCACGATGCCTCATGCTCTGAATCTGATTACAGACCATAAGTCCACTATTTAACCAGATATGGCACTCCAAGCCAGTGTTGTTGTCAGGAAACTTCATGTCCACCGTGCTGTGGAACTCACCACCGTTCATGGTGATAACGCCGTCTCCGTCCACGTCCAGCCGGGCATTCATTGTGAAGATGCCTCCCTCCTCGACAATAAAATGTCTGCCATCGACGATGGCCGACCTGCCGGTAACAGTAAGGCTACCACCTGCCAGGATCTGCAGAGTATCGCCAGCACCAAAACCTCCTTCATCAAAGTTTGCCCAGGTTTGGGTATCGATGATCTGGATAAGATCCTGACCCTGAACAAAGCTATTCACACTCAACAGCATTCCTGCTATCAGAAACAACGTTTTATTCAACATTTTCATTTCCTCCAAAAAAAGGTTAATAATATGAACTAACACAGCCCATCTTTGCTTTTTTATTCACGCGCAACCTCCTTTCCCTATACAGTAGTGTCCCCATTTTTTTGATTTCTTTCTGACATCCAACCATAGAATGTCAGGGATTTTGTATCTTTTTCTGCTTGAAACAAAAAACTTGCGAAATATCCCACGGCAAAGAGCACAATATGGCTGTACACGCCCAACATATACTTATGGTGAGGAAAATTGAATCTGCCCAGATCAAGGAACTGCTGCTTTTCAGGGCCTCCCAGGTCGAATTTAGTCGATGTCAGTATCGCGTACGCCGTAAATATAACGCAGGCAGCGATACCCACATTAAGGCCGCGTCGATTCGCGCGCACAGTGAAGAATCCCAGGAGGAAAATCCCGGCAATCCCACCGGAGAAGATAGCATAGAGGGCAAACACAGTACCAAGAATTGCTTCTCCACCCAGACGTACATATAAACAGGCTATTCCGACTGCAAAGACACCGCATGCAACCACAATTATTTTACCCAATATTAGGCATTGCCTATCCGTGGTATTGCTCTTGAAATGACGGAAGTAGTCATCAACGCCGACCGCCGCTAGGCAGTTCAGATCGGAATCAAGGCTCGACATAGCTGCCGAGAAAAGTGCCGCCAGAATCAGTCCTGTAACGCCCGCCGGAAGTTGGGACATTATGAACCAGGGGAATACCTTATCTCCTGTAATATCCGGTGGAAGCGACGGTGAGGCGGCACGATAATAAACCCACAACAAGGTTCCTATGAAAATAAACAGCGTCCATACAGGAACACATAACAACGCACCCATCAAAGCCGCTTTGATAGCCTTCTTATCTGACTGGGCCACCAGGAAACGCTGCACGATTGTCTGGTCCGTACCATATTTCTGAATCGCATAGAACACTCCGTTAATCGCCATGACGACGAATGTCAGCTTTGTGAAATCCAAATCATATGGGCCCATACTCATTTTACCATTTTCCCAAGCAGTGCTTATAACCCTAATAGGTCCCTGTTCTGGTGTCAGTAATAAGACGGCCATGCAGACCAAGCCTCCACCAATGAGAATGAATCCCTGAATCACATCCATCCATATTATTCCCTCAATTCCACCGAAGAGAGTATACAGGATCGTCACTAAACCGACCACGAGGATGACATGGTAGGTGTTGAGACCGGTCATGGAGGCGAGGGCAAGTGCGAGAAGGTAAAAAACAGTTCCCATCTTGGTGAAGTGCACCATTATGAACGCCACAGAACTATACAGACGAGCGAAATACCCAAATCGCTTCTCGAAGTATTCATAGGCACTAAGCCCGATGATACGTCGATACATGGGAACGACGAACCAAATGATAACAATCAACACGACGGGTACGGCCAAACCCTGTACCAGCCGAATCCAGTTACCATTGAAACCCTCTCCCGGATAGGCCAGAAAAGTGACGCTACTTATGAGTGTAGCTAAGACAGACATGCCGATTGCCCATGCAGGAATGGAGCGGTCACCAACGAAGTAGTCACTTGTAGATTTTTGCTTCTCTGAGAAATACTTGCCGAGGTAGGCAATCACACCCAGGTAGCACACTACAATCACCCAGTCGATTACATGGAGGGTTTCATTTGGCATAAGACACTCCTTTTTTAGGTTGATTCCAAATTTCTTCAGGCCATGGATAGCTACCCGGCTTAATCGTAACTAACAGATTCTCCCGGACTGACATGCAAAGCTGCACAACACCCGGTCCGTATTCGCCAAGTACTTTCAAGGTTGTCCATCCAAGACGAGACAAAACGACTTCCGCTGTTGCACCACCCTCAAGGATCAATTCCCTTATAGTCGCTCGACCGATGACCGATTCAACCAAGGTGGCCATATATTTGCACAACTTGTGTGCTAGTTGTGCATCCTTAACTACAGGTTGTGGAATGGCAATAATCACCTGACGATCCGCACTTAGAACATCAATCACATCTTCTACCCATTGGTCTATCAACGATCTAATAGGTGTGGCATTATCCAGCAATGGATCCGGCATGGGGCATACTTTGATTCCGAAAGACCGCGCATTTTTTACCGCCTGGCGGGAGTATTCCGAGGCACTGCCGCAGACAAAGAGCTTTGGCCCCACGGTGTGAACCACCTGGGAGTCAGACTTCATCTTTTTATGTCCTGTCTTTTCTTCAAGTACAGCTGAGAAGAAATCGGAACTACCGGCTGCTAGCGTGTTTTGATCAACTTTCGTAGCCCAATGTGATAAATCTTCTAGACGTTCCGCCTCAGCCACGATTATGCCCTTTTCGTGTCCCTGATAGGTATTGTGGTTTAATACGAGGATCGGGTAACGGCGAGAAACATCAAGCAAATCCGTCACCAGACTAGACGTTGCGGGATATTGTGGATCATTAACGAAATCCGTTTCATGGAGCGGCAGATTATCGATGCGATAATGCCCGTTGACGAGAGTCCTTCCCTTTGAGGGATTTGCCGGAGCAAGAACCGCGCGCGGCTTCTGTAATGTCCTCATCAGAACTTCCAGTTCCGCACACACATGACCCCGCATAACTGAATCCACTTTCTTATAGCACCACAGTATGTCTGTATTGCTGATTTGGTGAGCCAAGGTTTCTATTGTAGTTCGGGCAGCGTCTTCTTCTACGCTCCGGGTGTTTGTATTGACGACGAGAATTTCAATTTCCTTACCCGGCTTGAATCGTCTCTGTACCTGCGAAATCATTCCAAATTGCCAGCCGATACCGGCAATTTCAGTCGCTCCACTCATGTCATCAGCGATTACAACAATCATTTTTTCCTCTTGTTTGCCAACTTGGCTGCAAACTCAATCGCATTTATCATACTGTCCGCAGAAGCAATACCCCTTCCGGCAATATCAAATGCAGTCCCGTGATCCACCGATGTTCGGATAATAGGAAGACCTAACGTAATATTGACTCCGTTGATGGATTCAAATCGACCACTTTCTCGATCGCACCGAAAACCAACCATTTTCAGCGGGATATGTCCCTGATCATGATACATCGCAACGCATATATCGAAACATCCCCCCATCGCCTGCGGGAATATTGTATCAGGCGGAAGAGGGCCTTCTACTTTTATTCCAGCAGACTTGGCAGCTTCAATGGCAGGTACAATCTCATTCTGTTCTTCTCGGCCAAATAATCCCCCATCACTTGCATGGGGATTCAGACCGGCAATTCCAATTCGTGGCTTACTTATGCCGAGTGTCCGACAGGCAGTATCTGCCAATTCGATTACCCTCAGTACCCTTGCTTTCGTTATCGAATCACTCACTCGTCGCAAGGGAATATGGGTCGTCACGTGTATGACTCTTAAGTCACTATATATAAGCAACATTGCATAGTCTTTGGTCTGAGTGTACTGGGCGAATATCTCTGTATGTCCTGCATATTTATGCCCGGCCGCGTCAAGGGCCTCCTTATTGATTGGACCTGTAACAGTAGCGTCTACGCGTCTATCCAAAGCCAGCTTAATAACTTTTTCTATTGCCTCAAAAGCAGCATTTCCTCCTGAAGCACATACTTTTCCCTTTTCCAAGTGTTCCAGATTAACGTTCTTCAGGTCAAGCACATCCATGCTGTCCTGCTGAAAATTCGCCTCTTCGACTTGATTAATGGATCTAACATATATATCTACTCCGGCAATATTCATCCCTTGTTGCATGACCTCGGCGTCACCAATGATCAAAGGCCTGCAAATCCTATAGATCTCTTCCCGGGCTAAGGCCTTGGCCGCAATCTCCGGACCTATTCCGGCCGGATCTCCCATCGTAATTCCAATAATAGGCCTGGATTCTTTCATGACTCCTGATCACTCCTGAGCTGCATAATATCCGGGTTTCTCGAATCCTTCGCAGGATGTTTTGCCTCACGAACCTGAATCGCTCGTATCTTTGCTGGTCCGGAGATTACATATCCTTGTTTGCCTAACACAATTTTTAGTGTCGCTAATTCCTTCTCTATTTTTCGTATTTGCAACGGAGTTAGGGTCCGTAATGGCGACATTACATCGGTCTGACAAAAGCCCAACAAATACATTATCGCCTTGAGAGTCGGTAGCGATCGACTGAGCGGCCTATTCGTATGGTAAATAGCGGAAATGGTGTCCGCAAGCTCTTGCAAACTGTTAGATTCCTCCTGTCGACCGCTTGATCCGGCCTCATAGAGATCTGCAAATAGTTTAGGCACCACGTTCGCCGCCCCCGGCACGATGCCGTCGGAACCCATTGACAGAGCGGTCGCACAAAGCGAACCACAACCCATCAAATAGACGAAATCCGCTCTATCCTTCCAAAGGAGCATGGCCTTCTGCAGACGTTTTGTATTATTTTCAGAGTCTTTCAGGCCAACAATATTGGGGTGATGACTCAACAATTCAAGTGTGTGAAGCGAAATGGATATTCCCGTTGTTGTCGGAATGTTATACATCATAAGAGGTATCGGTATACTGTCAGCCAATTTCTCATAGTATGTCTTAATGTCATCGTCATCCAGGTGGTAGTAGCTCGGCAGATGAGCAACCGCCACGTCGGCCCCAAGATCGGCGTACTGTTTTGCCATCTCGACGGATGCAGCCAGACAATTATCTGATATTCCGGCATAAACAAGCATCCGGTGTTCGTTCTGCCGAACCACTGCCGAGACAAACTGTGATCTGGCCTCCTGCGAGATGGATGCTGCTTCACCTGTAGTACCAAGGGCAAAGGGTGCCGCACCACAGCTTATCAGGTGTTCAGTGATCCTCACAGCAGCTTCCATGTCAATTCCGCCTCTGTTCTTAAAGGGGGTGACCATTGGTGTAACAACTCCTCGATATTTCTTCAGCTTGCTCATCGATCTATCTTTCTGTATAAATATGTTTTATTTTCGCTCCCGTTCTGCTTCTCGCCCGACTTGGTCCGGATTCCAAATCGTCACGCCGATATGCTGAGCCGGCACTTCCTTAGTCGTATAGTAATATATGGTCACGACCCTTCCATCAGGTCTGACGACCATTCTTGGATACCCAAGGTCCCAAGTCGCCCCGTCAGAACGGAGCACTATCTCCTCGCACCAGTTTATTCCATTGTCATCGCTTATCTTTATGCGAATGCCGAAGGGATAAGCTCGATATCCATAAGCTACACATAGCCTTTCATCGGGGAGTTTTACAAGAGCCGGTGGATTGCCGTTACGCTCACCCAGATCTGTTTCAGCAACCTTGCCTAAGCTCTTCCAGGTTTTACCATCGTCTTTGGATTCGGCGGCCTCAATCCAGTTTCGAGTAATCGAAGGACGATCTCCAAAACGCTGCTCATGTTTGCGTCTCATTACTGAAACAAGATGCATGTCACCCACATACACAGTCGAAGGCATAACCGAGCGAACTTCGGTGTCGTGAGTCATCCAGCCGAGAAACTTAAATGTTCGGCCACCATCAGTCGTCTTGGCGCAAAAGCATCGGTCTTGATAGTTGGACTGAACCAGGCCGGTCTCCGCGGACAAAAACACGAGGCATTCAAGGGGACCTTGAACAAGATAGTCTGTTCTCGATGTAAGATCGTCGTCGTCAAAAGGCAATCCCTTGAATCGATATGGCCCTCGCCAATGCCAGCCTTTGTCAGTCGAGACAAAAAACTGATTCCCATCCACTCTCATGGCAAATTCCGGATGAGCAAAATTCACTCCAGGACAATCTTTCTTCTCGAGACCATCGTCCTCGGCGAAATTGTCCGGATCTTCCACCTTCCATGTCTTTCCTCCATCCAAACTCCGCGCTAATACATTGGCTTGAGGCCGATCGCTTAGAATAGCATGCCCGCCACTGGGATTAGGATCGTGATATCCCTGATGGAATCCCACGAGAATCTCGTTGCCCCAAATCCAAGCGCCGTTATTAGCCGGCCATCCCCCGAATCGGCCCGGCTCACGGTACGCGAAGTAATTCTCCACGGGAACAGAACGAAGGGTGCTGAAATCGAAATCATCCGCATTTGGTTCCTCAACATAGTTCCAGAACTCAGCCTGTGATCTACTGAAGGTAAGAGCATTCTTTGAGATCGCTCTCCGTTGCCGTCCAGCCCAACTCCACATTACTTCGAAGTGTCCCGTTCCGCCGACATGCTGTAGATATTTCACATGAATGGGATATTTCTGTCCCTTCACAAATGAAACGGATCCTTGGGCCTGCCCTTTGCTGCCGGTAACATGCAGAAGTTTCTCACCATCTATAATAAGAATGAATTCCTTGTTGGACTCACCGAAGAATGTAACCAGCCCATCGGCAGGAGCCGTGATAAAGCCAACCCATTGAGCCGACCAGTTATTGCCGCGACCACGATTAGCATCCCAGATCTGGTCAAGATCCATGATTCGCATACAGGTCCCTATTCTGGTAAGATCATCTCCATGATACCATGCTCCCACCAGCCCGGTGTGCCATACTTCTGCACCTCGAATTCCGGTAGCTAAGAGAAGAACTTTCAATACCGTTATCAGCATCATCCTTAGTTTACACTTTGGACAACTGTTAATGTCGACCATGTTAATATCCTCTAGATAAGCCCCTGTATATTCTCTCTGCATCTTCCCGGGTAATATCCCTCAGGTTGTTCTTCAGTAATCGTGTGACCTTCATCGCTGACTCGGCCATAAGAGGTATATCACCATCACTAACACCGTAATCGGATAATCCTGTAGGAATCCCACATCGCCGGGACATGTCTCTGATTCGATCGATTCCCCTCTGAGCTGTAACCAGATCTGAGGCCGATTCCTGACAATCCATTGCCAGGGCAATTCGGGCATAACGCTCAGGCGCCACCGAGAGGTTGAATTCCATGACATCCGGCAGCAAAATAGCGTTCGACACACCGTGAGGAACATGAAAGCGGCCACCAAGTGGATAGGCAAGGGCATGCACGCCAGCGGTATTCACAGGACCAAGGCAGATCCCTCCATACATGCTGCCCAGAGACAGGGCGCTTCGGGCTTCAAGGTCCTCGCCATTCTCACAAGCGGTCTCCAGAGAACCGGCAATTAGTTCAATCCCCTTTAGAGCAAAGAGATCAAGCATCGGGTGGGCAAAGCGATTTGCGTAAGCCTCTATGCAGTGCGTCAAAGCATCCATGCCGGTAGCGGCTGTGATATCAGAAGGAACTGTCAGGGTCAGAGCAGGATCAATATATGCCGCATCAGTAACCAGGTATGGACTTACGACTCCTTTTTTTAGTTCATCTGTTTCATCCAATAATATGGCATTAGGTGAAACTTCACTGCCAGTGCCGGAGGTCGTTGGCAGACAAGCCAGATAAATCTTCCTTTCGGCCAATTTTCCAATCCCGAAACAATCGGCGGCACGCTGCTCGCTATACAGCAAGGCCGCTACGAGCTTCGCGACGTCCAGCACACTACCACCGCCAATGCCCACAACAACGTCAATTGGCACCGAGCGAGCCTTAGCCAGAACATGCTCCAACATCGCAACGGTCGGCTCTGCGTTAATTGAATCATCGACAAGAACAGACAGGCCTTTGGCCTCAAGTTCGTCAGCAACCGAAGCAGCATGCTTTTGAATCGCTGTAGCCGTTACCAGCATGGCATGATGAAATCTCGGTGATGCGATGTCATTAGCCAGTTGCGATGCACACCCGCAGCCGAAAACAAGTGTTCGTGGCGGCATCAAACGCACTGTTCGCTCAGCAAGATACTCCTCGAGCATATTATTCATGCATGCCTCCAAAAGCTAGGTCACTATTTCATCTTGCCATTTTTGAATTCCTTCACGCTTATCTGTCTTCCCTGCTCATCCCACAATACAGCCGAACCATGACACATGAAATTGCGCCACAGAGACTCTGCTTTCTTGCGGCCATTGGGCCAAAATTGCCTCCAGCGGTCTGTTCCATCCTCTCGATGTTCCCAAGTCCATTGAACATTGCCATCTTCGGACCAGTACGTCTCCAATCCTGCCTTTCTGCCCAGGTTATATGTGGCTTCACGCTGCTTCTTACCAGTCGGGGAGTACCAAGTCTCTTTGCCATGCAGCAGAAAACGGCCATCATTAGCTATCCCGCCACTGAAACTAATTCTCAGACTGCCATCCTGATAGGTCTCTTGGTATTCGCATACATCTTGGATGGTTGTTGCAGAGGAAGCCATGATTTCTAAGTCTGAAAGGTAATCCTTCTTATCACACTCAGACAAGATCCACGCCTCATTAAACTCAAAGTGCAGGCAAGGTTGATTCATAGTAGTAATAAGGTGGATCATGCCATTTGGTGCCTGGCGGGCTACAGAATAGCCAATTGTCGCATGACCATTGTGGTTACGCGGATTCTCGTGGGGTTGTGCACCGACAAGCTTCTTGATAATCCAGGTCTCACCTTCATTGTCCGAAAGGGCAACATAAGATCCATTCTCGTTGATCGTATCAGGCTTTTGGCCCCGGATATGCTGAAAATCACCGGCAAAGAAAAGGCGGCCGCTCTGCAATCGAAGAATACTAGGTCTCTGATTGCTTCCTTGTGCCGGGAACGGTGTCTTGCTGACAGTCCAGGTCCTTCCACCATCGCTGGAAATAGCATTAGGCATGTACCCATTTATATCTGTATTTTTGCCGCCCATACCCATTATTGTTTTGCCGTCACTCAGGAGCGCATAGGTTGTATGTCGGCCTGCACTTCGGCCTATTGTGTCATACCATGTCTGTCCATTATTTTTGCTGGCCCACAATACTGAAGTGCCTCCGGATCCATCGCTTGCAACATATATTGTACCGAATTTGTCACGGAAAGCCGTATTAATCGGCTGTCGCGAATGGGGCCCAATAACGCTCACGAATTTAGGAAATTTAACTTCATCCCAGGTAGCCCCGCTGTCGTTCGACGATGTCCACTGGAACGGGAATCCGCCGTCTATTCTCGGGCTGCCCCAGAAACAGTGTATCACAGAATCGTCCGTCCAAAGCAGTGGTGCATGATCGTTGGCAGCAGCGAAGTCGAACATCCTGTCCGGCATATCCCATTCGTCCGCACCAAACCGTAGCCGGCTTGCAATCAAGGAAACCCCTGGCTCGTACTCATCGTAAGATGTATATATAACCATGAGGACATCGCCATTGGGACATACAGTCAAGGCCGGGCTGTGATTGTGATACCTGAACGATGGATGCATGGCAACTGCGTCGATCTCTTTGTTACTACTGTTGTCTGGCGGTATCGGTAAAAGATAGCGTTTTCGAAAGTATGGCTTGCTGTCGGCCGGTCCTATCTTGACGATTTCGGCGTTTTCTCGAATACCCTGACTTGCATAGGATCTACTATATTGACTCGGCGCAGTATTCGGAAGTGGGGCCTGAACTACCCGGAAACCAATCCAGTGTCTGCCAGGAGGGACATCATTATTACCGTTCTCCGATTGCGCTAACTGTAGGTCTTTCAAGTTATGTGTCAGAACATCATCCGGTATAATGCGCATTTCATGACCCGACCAACTCCATCCGACTCGAAGATATCTGTCGCCTCCGGAACAACGGTATGAAAGAACAATCGGATATTTTTTACCCTTGATCATCTGTATACTGCCAGTGGATGTTCCCTCTTCTCTCCACTGATTAATAATTTCCTGACCGTTAATCTGAAGGATTCCGCCGGTCGACACTTGCATTGAAAACATAATCTCGCCGGAGTATGGGGCCTCAATGTATCCCCGCCATCGAGCCGACCACAAACGACCACGGTCGTCATCGTTGTTCCAATTGTTATCCATTCCGGTTAGAAATGCTTGTTCCTTTGGATTGCTGAGATCCGACTCGCCAAACCAAGTCCCCACCAATCCCGGTTCATATTTCGAATCATAGGTATGCGTTACTTCCGTATTAACTGAATTAACTGAAATTTGGATTGGCTCTTCAATCTCCCTGACCAATCCGAATGACGGCGCGATAGAGGCTCGACTGCTAGCTGCGTTGAAGACGTTCCTTTCGCTGTAACGTTTATCGTCATCCAGACAACCACCGCGTACAACCCGCGCCATCCCATATTCCGATCCCAGAGGATCAGTCTGTGCCTCAGCCGGATATTCTCCATACCAGTCATAACACCATTCTCTTACGCCGCTGTGCATATTTCTGAGGCCCCAAGGATTGGCCTGACCGGGTGATGGTGGCTTACGCCCAGACCAGTACTGAGTCTCAGTCCCCGCTCGACAAGAATATTCCCATTCTGCCTCCGTGGGAAGACGATACACCCTACCCTCTTTTTTGCTTAACCATTTACAGAACTCGACCGCCTCATACCAACTCACGCCAGAAACATATTCTTCAAATCTCTCGTCCGGTTTGAAGTCAGGCCTGAATTTTCTATATTGATTAATGGTCACCTCTGTCTCCGACATGAAAAATGGCCGGGTGATAGTCACTTGATGAGATGGCCTTTCATCCCAGTAGCCACGTGTTAGGTCACTGCCCATAATAAATGAACCATCCTTAATGCGAATCATCTTCATACCGAGCGTATTTTCAAAATCGTAGGTATTCTCCTGGCCTATACTGCTAACCGAAATACTCATCAAGACCACGAGATAGACACTCCAAAACCAACAATCCCTGCTGCTCATACAGTTTTCCTCATTTCTGCCTTTGCTAATCACTCAGCCTGCCGATAGCGCTCGATACTAATTAATGTACCAATAAAAGCACTGTTAGAACCATGTTGACAATGTCAACTATGTTGACATTATTTATACTACACTCTACAAAAGCAAATTTCAAGCATAAAACACATTACTATCGAATAATATGCTATGAATGTAAATACCTATATATCAATCACTTAACTGTAAATAACCCACTAATGCTTATTTTTTTATTGAAGAATAGACCTCTTCTGGTGTATAATTCATATAATTGATTGTCAACATTGTCAGCAAAATAGGCGAATAAACCTTGAACATACTTACAAAAAAACAGCAGGCTTACGAACACATACGAAACGGCATTCTAAATGGGAAGTACCCTAGTCAGTATAGAATCCGTGAGGAACATCTCGCAAGGGAGCTTAAAGTCAGTCGCGGCCCGCTTCGTGAAGCTATCAGCCAACTAGCAAGCGAGGGCCTATTGGAAAAAGTACCAGGACTTGGAGTATATGTCCGGCAAAATGGCAATGAAGAGATTAGCGAACTCTATGAGATCCGTGAGGCTCTCGAGAGCTTTGCGGCGGATAGGGCCGCACAAAATATGTCTGATGATGATGTGGTAGAGCTGGATCGAATATGCAATGAAATGCACTCAATCGCCAAGTCGTTTCAGGCTTCGCCGTCTGAGGCTCTCGCTCGACAGCAAAGACTGCGATGGCTGAAAGCGGATCTTGCATTTCATAACCTCATCGTGCATAACGCTAAGAATAGACGAATTGAAAAAATCATGGATGAATTCCGGGTCATGAGTCAAACTTTTCGCAACAAACAGCATGATCCTACTGTCAATGACGCCAGGGCCTATCTATCCAACCTCGCTTGGGCATGGCGCGACCATAAGCGAATCCTGCGTACCCTCCAGAAACGTGATTCTCAGGCTGCTCACCTTTGGATGTCTGTACATATCAGACGGGCAAGAAAACGTATAATGCGATTATTCGAACAAGCAGATCGCGTCAAAGAGTGACTTTGTTTTTTTAGTATTAGGATTTTTGGGTATAATTTGTTGTTTTATATTCCTTGTGATTTTGACCGCATGATTCCTGCAGCTTCTATCACTTCGGCCAGACTATTACGATAGTTATACAGCAAAGATGGATCATTCGTGAATTCCGTCAGGCTTTCTGCTACTTCCTCTGGAACCACCAGTAAATTCTTTGCTTTCTCAAGCCACTCAGCATGATGAGCACGAAGCGTTGATGAGGCCTCCACTTTCGCCACAGTGGTTTCCAGGATACTGTAGTAAGCGTAATCTTCCAAACCATCGCGGAAGTTTTCCAGGCGTATTGTGGGCAGGGGTGTGCCATCTGGACCGACACAAGTCCATGATCCGTCACCATGGTAGGTAGTCCAGCTTCTTGGATCCCAGTAAGTAAATGGACCGGTCTCGATGGATTTTTGAGAATTCCAGATACTTATCTGGTAGTACAGAAAGCCATCAGGTCGATATTTCGCCGTCATAGCACCCATCAATAAACGACCCTCGATAGCCGGGTACTCTATAAACATGTTAGCATGTGGGTGGTGCGGGCTGCAGCAAATATACCACCAAACCTGTTTGCCATGGGCACGAACCTGTGCGGCTTTATCTGGATCGAACCTCGGTGTCAACGGACAGAAAGCATCTATGGATTTGATTACTGATTCCAAACCATAACTCTGATCATAAGTTGTTGTCATAACTAACACATCAGGAAACTCTGATTTGAGAATTTCGGCTGCTCTCTGTACCTGGTTGAAAAGCTCTGGTTTCGCTTCGTCACAGCCATAGATATATGCATGATCCAACACACCTATTTGCTTTGCTTTCTCGTATGCTGGTCGAACTCGACTAAGAACATCTGCTTTCCACTTATTGCGATGCTCGGGATTCTCGCCACATGGACCGTAATATCCGAGATTGAACCGTCCCAATCGTCCCTTTGTGTGCAGGCGTTCAATGATTTCGAAGTCCGGCGCCCAGTCGTTGTAGCTATATAAGCTATCATAAGCCAGATAATAGTCGGCTAGAAAGTCTGCCCACTTAAGTCGGTGTTTCTTCCACGCATTAATTGGATATTCCTCAGATTCTCGCCACCTGTTCTGAACTTCCTTTGTCTCCTGCATAGGATGATCATGCGGCCAGAATGTGACTGCTAATGGTAGTGGTGAGCTATCAGGCAGAGTGAAACCAAATACATGAATAGAAAAGTCGAACGAGAATGCAGCATGACCTGCGAGTATTATTTCGAGCTTACCTTTATATACGCCTGGCGCTTGTCCCTTCGGTGCTTTAACGCGAATCCAGAATGACTGCGCATCATATCTGGCAATATCTACGGATTCTATGAAGTCGAGGATTGGATCCGGCCACCAGCCCACATGTGAAGAACCATAGGGTGGAACAGCCTTGGTCTTGACATAGCCCACTGGAACAGCATCGACATTATCCGCACTGAACCGTGCCCCATCTTGATTGTATAAGTCTTTTATATGTATTCTGACCTGCTTGATATCTTCATGACATGGCAGTACGATGACTTGAAAGCTCTCACTCTCATTTTTCGCCAGCTTCAGTTCAACTTGAGACTTTACTTGAAGTGGTCTTGCCCCACCTCGGGGCAAAATCTTATCCATAGAGGTGGCAAAAGCGACTATTACCTTTTGACCAATAGTCTCGTCAATCTGGACTTGGTCACGTATCATCTCAAAACTCACTTCTAAGGCTTCGAGTTGCCTTTTAGATTCGTTTGGATCCAACTTGCCGAAACAAATACCTGCTGAGTGAATTAAAATAAGGGCTCCCCCAATAATGATACATTCTATACATCTATGTTTCATGGTATGTCTCTTTCTATATAATGGTTATTCAGTTCGATGTTTTTCTCACCAAGGGAAGCTTTAGAGATATTCTATTGCCGTATATTAAATAGTTCCTGTTGCGGAAGCGATTTTATGTAAAAATTGATACAAAAAAAGCCTGCTCCTGTTATCATTCAGTTATTGAAAAACCAATGAGAAAGGAACAGGCAAATGAGAACAAAATCTACA
>Ga0209635_10000181_pt1 | contig 39687 bp, 30 predicted proteins | sample DeeMarSWOR230_32_FD_187463 | JGI IMG/M metagenome (GOLD analysis project Ga0209635, IMG submission 187463) | Marine sediment microbial communities from White Oak River estuary, North Carolina - WOR-2-30_32 (SPAdes) (version 2) | ecosystem: Environmental > Aquatic > Marine > Intertidal zone >...
CCAGATCCGATTATAAGGCTGAAAATAGTTAGACCGATTGTGATTATCAAACCATCCATCAGCTGAGGAAGAGAATTTGCCAAAGTCTCTAATGCCAATGGATCACTTCATTATTTTTCTTACTCAAAGTATTTTTTAACTAGATTTGTCCAATCTTCAGTTCCCATAAGATCTAAAAGTCCTTGATTTAATTGCTCTAGCAATTCAGTATTTCCTTCTTTTACTGCAAGTCCATATTCTTCATCTGAGTCAATTATATATGCTACTTCTTTATCTCCGTCTTCTGCAAATGCTTCTGCAACTGGTTTATCGATAACTACTGCATCTAAATTTTTATTCGTTAGATCTAGAACTGCTAATGTATAAGTCGTATATCGTTTGAATTGATCTTCCTGCATAGTCGCATTTGTTATGTTAATAAAGGTTTCATATATCCAGTCCGCGCCAGTTGTTGCTGTTTGAGCACCAATCGTAAGATTGGCAAGTACCGTAAGATAATTAGTCTCATTAATGGTATAGTTTGATTCAGTCAACACTAATACTGATAGATCGGCTTCATAATATGGAATTGTGAAGTCTACCTCTCTTTCTGGATCTATTGACATTCCAGCGGCTATAACGTCAATTTTATCAGTTTTTAATGCTGCTATTAGACCTTCAAAGGCTATATCTTGGATTTCAACAGTATAATTCAGGTTCTCAAGAATCATTGTAACCATTTCTATATCAAACCCTACAATTTTTGAATCTTCCACGTATTCAAATGGCGGAAAATCAGCTGATGTTCCAACTATTATTTTGTTTTCAATTTTTTCTTCTTCACATCCTGATAAAGCAACGGCAAGGCCAAGTATTGCTATTATCACCAATGTTGAGATAATCTTCTTTTGTTTATACATATATCACCTCCTCCATCGTCTTTGGAAATGGTTTATCCTTTATTTAAATGTTCTAGTTTTTTTACTCTAATATGAAATTACCTTTTTGAGTAAAATTAAGAAAATATAATCTGGTTAATTAATTGTATATTAGGTTATTAGGAAATTTCCTATTAATTTCACATCTTATTAAATACTTATTTTCTAATGTTAAATCAGATTACTAGAAAAAATCTTATATTTTTTTGTATTAAGTTCCGTTTTTTTAACTATTGGATAGTTTTAGATATAAGTCAATAATTGATAAAAATATTAAAATACTTTAATATTATAATTGTTTATAACATGGCTAGATATTATGAAAAGTAGAATATTTTTGATAGCATTAGTTTTTATAATTATTTCAACTAGTTTTCAAGTTGCTGCGCATGTTCCATATTTTGAGCATAAAGATTTCTCTAAAGAAAAACCTTTTAAGGTTAGGAAAATGGTCACGCAATCAAAAGCTGTTTACTCTTGGCTTGAAAATGATGGATTAAATCCTTGTGAAGATATTGATGTTTATAAATTTAAGTTAATTCGGCGTGTAAATATGTATATTGAGTTGATTGTACCTGTGGTTGATGATTATTATGAAGAGTTTGTCCCATGGTTTGCACTTGTAGGTCCTGGCCTTCCTGATCCAGGGCAAACTTTACCATCTGAAATTGAAATTCCAGAAGGTTATGGTGCGATTGTAAAGGAAAATTTGGAACCGGGTGAAAATCGAACTACTTTTTATGAACCATTTGGAGGTAAATCTTATTACAATGGACCTGTTTTAGAAAAGAAATTAAATGAAACAGGTATTTATTATATCTACTGCTGGGATCCTTATGAGAAAGGAGGAGACTATACAATTGTAATCGGTAAATTAGAGATATGGGGTCCTTTGGATATTATTAGGGCATTGATTTATACCCCTTTAATTCGTCGCGATTTTGAACTTCACATACCCTGACATCGTATAGTGAATTTTTTAACGAAACTTCTACTGAAAAAGTATAATTTTTGATATATTATTTTAGATTATTTTTTTCCTATTTTTATTCTTTAAAAGGTTCTTGCAAATTTTTCCCGACCCTAATTTTGGTAGACATTCTTGGAACTCCACTGACTTAGGGACTTTATAGTTGGCAATTCTTTTTTTGCAGAATTCTATGATTTCTTTTTCTGTTGCTTTTTTGTCTTTCTTTAAAACTATAATTGCTTTCACTATTTCGCCCCATTCTTCATCTGGGGCGCCTATGACAGCAGCCTCTATCACTGCGGGATGAGTGTATAAAACATTTTCCACCTCTATGGAGTATACGTTTTCTCCTCCTGTAATAATCATGTCATCCTTTCTATCTACGATGGTGATATAGCCTTCTTGATTGATAACAGCCATATCTTTGGTATAAAGCCAACCATTTTTGAAAACCTTCTTGGTTTCTTGTGGTAGCTTCCAATAGCCTTTGGTGATAGTGTCGCCCCTTACAATTATTTCTCCAACCTCTTTGTTGTTGGTTTTTACTTCCTTTCCTTTTTCATTGACAACTTTGAGTTCAACGCCTTTGAATTTCTTGCCAGTGGTTGATTTATATTTCATTTGTTCTTCATGGGGAAGATTTTGAAGGTGATCTTTTAATAATGACATGGTTAGAAAAGGACTTGTTTCTGTCATTCCATATGTTTGTATGTAGTCACATTTGAAGGTCTCTATAATCTTCTTTATAAGGTTGTGAGATATTGGGGCTCCACCACTTAGAAGGACTCTTAGAGAGGAATAGTCGTATTTGTTTACATCTGGGTAATTGACTAAACGGAAATACATTGTCGGTACTAAATTTGTTATTGTTACTTTTTGTTTTTCTATATAGTTACATATTGTTTTTGGGTCGAAGTCATTGATTAAAATATGTGTACCTCCAACCATGGTTATGGCCCAGGTTGCCCATGCATCTGCTAAATGAAATAAAGGAGCTGCATGTAGCCATACATCTGTATCTTTAAGTGTCAACTCCTCTATGGTGTAAAAAGCGTGTGTGTAAACATTTTTATGGGAAAGCACTACACCTTTTGGTCTACCTGTGGTGCCACTGGTGTAGTAGATTTGTGCGATATCTTCTTCTTTTACATCATCCAAAGTTAAAATATGAGTCTCGGAGGCTATTAAAGTTTCATAATCCTTTTTAGTTGAAATAATTTTGAGTTCTTGTTCTGTTTTATTTGTTATTTTTTGAACTTTTTTTGAAAGATTTTTGTCAGCAATTATTAATTTTGTTTCAGAATCTTTTAAAATAAAGGATAGTTCATCGGCAGAAAGGTAATGGTTTAAAGGTACCAACACTGCACCAATTTGCATAACTCCAAAATAGCTTTCAAGAAAATAATGGCAGTTTTTATGGAGTATTGCAATTTTGTCATTTTTTTTAATTCCTAATTTTATTAGAACATTTGCAAGTTTACCTATCCTGCAGCCAAACTGTTTATAGGAGAATTCTTTGTCGTTGCAAACTACTGCTTTTTTTTCTGGATATAATTTAATAGTTTTTGGTAGGATGTTAGTTAGACTCATGTTTCGCTTATTGTAATATAATATTAAGATAAAAAGCATATTCAGTTTTTAATAGAGAATTTTAAGATTATTGTTGTTGAAATTCTCTGTTTGTAAATTTTATTATTTTGATTCAAAACAGTTATTAGATAATATTATATAATGTTATATAATATTATTTAAGTTGGGGAATTATATGTTTAGAACATTTGTAGAAAGATCAATAGTTGTTGTAATAATGGCAATTCTGATGAGTTTTACAATCTCATCAAATTTTTATTTAAATTCGTCTCAAGCAACTAAATTTAATAATAATTCTCAGAGAAATAACCAGATATTATTGGAGTTAGAACCGTTTGATAATCTTATAGAATCATTATTGGCACTTGTACATATACCTTCTCTTTCAGCAGCAATTGTAAAAGAAAATGAACTTGTCTGGGCAAAGGGTTATGGCTTATTCGATATAGAACGTAATAAAGATGCAACTAAAGATACTATATATCTTGTTGCTTCGATTTCTAAAACATTCACTGCCACCGCGATTATGCAACTTTTTGAACAAGGATATTTTGATCTTGATGATGATGTAAATGAATATTTAGATTTTGATTTAAGGAATCCAAAATATCCTGATGTTAAAATTACGTTTAGAATGTTGCTCGCTCATCAATCAAGTATTGCAACTGATCTTACTACATTCCGTACTAGGGCATTACCTGGAGATTTAGAAATCTCAGGGTATCCACATCCTTATTTTAAGGAACTGTTAACACAAGATGGAATACATTTTAAACCACAATTGTGGAACGATTATTCACCTGGCGAAGATATGTATTATGCAAATATCGGTTTTGGTATATTAGGTTATCTTGTTGAACAAATCTCTGGGCAATCATTTGAAGACTATTGCAGAGAACACATTTTTGACCCTTTGGAAATGTACAATACTAGTTTTAGATTAACTAACATTAATATTAGTAGAGCAGCTGTACCTTATGAATATCAGCATTGGAGATATATTCCTTATTTTCATTACCAGATCCTTGAATATCCTGCTGGTGGGCTCAGAACCTCGGTTACTGATTTATCTCATTTCCTTATTTCTCATATGAACAATGGAACTTTTGGTACTACGCAGATTCTTACATCTGAGAGTGTTAAGGAAATGCATACTATTCAATATGCAAGTGACACCTATGATTTTCAATATGGCCTTGGTTTTCAAATCTGGAAAACATCTACTGGAATGAAGATAGGTCACGGGGGTGGTTTATATGGTGTGGCTACCAAAATGGTATTCAAAGAATCAAAGGATATAGGTATTATTATGTTTTTCAACAAAGCTGTTGAAAACCTTCGAGATAAGTTTGTTTTTTCAATTATAGAACAATTATTATTTCAAAAAGGAAGAGGTTTTGAAACTGAAGAATTTAATGCGGGAAAATTACTTGAAACTATTAGGTTTAATAGATGGTTATCCGAAGATTTTAAAATACACAATTAAATAATTGAATAATAGATTATGAGTTTTAGTAAAATCAATATAGGCGGCTCTTTGGACATTGATTGAATGAAAAAAGGAAAATCATAAAAAGTCATTTTATATATTATATTAGATATTATTAAGGGATTTGATAATATGAAAAGAGTTGATAGTCATTTATTTGTAATTAGTGCTTCAATAATTGTTTTTTTCGGCAGTTTTTTACCAATAATTGCAGGTATTAGTATTGAGAACAATCAATACCATCTTCAAATTATTGACAAGAATGCTGCGTTACATGTTGCTCACGCGAAATTACTCCAGATGGAAAAAATGACATATTCTATAATATCCTCAAATGAAGTTTGTGATGATCAAGGATGTGTTCTTTTCTATGTTTTTAATTTATATCCTCAAGGATATATTGTGATTCCTGCGCATTATTCTCTTCCTCCAGTTATTGCTTATTCTTTTATAAGTACATTTTTTGAAGCCGGTCCAGTTCTTTGTGAGTTGGTGAAAACAGATATTTTACAACGACTTATTCATTATTCAGAAATTCCTGAAGCTATTAAAGAAGAAAACAACAACCTTTGGCATAGATATCTTGGTTTAGATCTTTTAGGTTTGGAGAATTCCAATTTTCGTCAATGGCCTGAACGAGGAAAAACTCTTTCACAGGGATGGCTTAATACAAAATGGCATCAAGGTTCCCCCTTTAACGATTTTTGTCCGATTGATTTAGCAACTGGAAAACGAAGTGTTGCTGGGTGTCCTGCTGTTGCTATGGCTCAGATTTGTAATTACCATGAAACTACTCACAATGTTCAGTTTAATGATAGCGATGATTACTATCATGCTTTTTGGGGAAATAACTATTGGATTGACGATGATTATGAAACATATGATTTTCCCTCGTTTCCGGAACTAAATTCATATCTTGATAACCTTATCTTGCATTACCAAAGTCATATTACTCTGACTGATGATGATAAAGCATCTCTTGTATTTGCCTGCGGAATTGCAGCAGAACAAGTCTATCATCCCAATGGATCAGGTACTTTTGGTGTACATCAAGCTTTTCAAGCGTATCAGCGTTTTGCTTTTAATGATATTGAATTGTTGGATGATAACGACCCTGATGTTTATGAACGAATACAAGATAATATGAAAAATGGTCTTCCTGTACATCTTGCTGTTGTTGATGAGGCTGTAACAACTGGCCATAATCTTGTAATTGATGGGTATAATACTGATGGATTTTATCATCTTAATTTTGGCTGGGGTGGGTCTTATGACGGGTGGTATAAAATACCTGAAGAACTTCCCTTTAATCTTAATTTTCTTGAAGGCGTTATTGTTGATATCATCGATGATAACATTGATTCAAATCTACATGGAGTAGGCGTTTTATATTGGCCCAATGTCACACCGGGGACCACTGTTAATAGAAGTTTTTTTATTGAGAATGTAGGAGATCCTGGTTCGGAAATTGACTGGGAAATCCAAGTATGGCCAGATTGGGGTGATTGGACCTTTGACCCCAAATCTGGAGAAGATCTTACTCCTGAAAATGGTCCTATTAAAATCAATGTTTCTGTTGAGGTGCCAAATAGAAAAAACAAACACTACAATGGATATGTCAAAGTTGTTGATGTTGATAATAATGCTAATTCCTGCCTAATTCATATTTCACTTATAACACCACGGGTAAAAGGAACCTATTACTTCTTCGAAACTTTTCTTCAAAGACATCCTTATGCATTTCCATTAATTCGATATTTGTTAAATATTTGAAATTACATTGATGGTTTTTTTAACAAATTAAAAGAATATAATAATAAAATAAAATAGATTATGTTAATTAAGTACTCCTAGTTCAATTGCTTCTTCAGGGCAGACTTCGTGACAACAGTAACATTTTATGCATTTAGTGTAATTTATTTGTGCTATTTTGGTTACTATTGTGATTGCGTTTTTCGGACAAATTTCTTCACAATATCCACAAATATTACATTTTGTTGTTACTATGGGGCTTTGTTGTGGAGTTTTTTTTCCTGTGAGTAAATAATCTGCAGTACTTGGTAGAATAAAATCAGGGTATTTTACATCCTCAGGTGTCAGTTGTGGATAGATTATATCTTTAGGCCATAGTCCTCGAAGCTTTGCTCTTTTTAAAACTGGTATTCCAACTGGTTCGATGTTGAGCATTCTGCATATTGCGATGTCCATTGATACGGGATCTTCTGCTGCAAGAAGAACCCCTAAGTTGATTGGGGTTCCACTAGATGGTCCTTGACCTTGCATTGCTGTGATTCCATCCATAATTATTAGATCAGGTTTTGCTATTGATAGGATGTCTAGTAACATGTCAGAAAAAGATGTTCGTCTGATGTAAAGAGAATGATATTTGGCTTTGGTTAATCCAGGGACTGCTCCATACATAACCTTTGTTGCTAAGGTCATTATCATATATGAATGTGTTTTGATTTTTGGAATGGCTATTATCTTTTCTGCTTGTAGTATGAAATTGCATATTGGTGTTTTTTTAAGTCGTTTTCCTTGTGGAATTGGTACTTTTTTACTAGTGGTGTCATAATTTAATTCTATGCCCAATTCTCGTGATAGCTCTGTTAATCCTGCTTTTTCATATACCTTTTTAAGTCTTCTTTTCGTAAATTGTCCCGAGGGTGAATCGCCAATATAGGGAATTCCTCCCTCTTTTAGTATTGCTTCTGCTGTTTTTTTTACAAGTAGTGGATTTGTGACAACTGCTTTTGATGGTTCACTTGCGTTTAAGAGGTTTACTTTTAATAAAATTTTTTGGCCTTTTTTTATATATTTTTTTAGATGCCCTAGAGGGCTTAGTAATGAATCTAAATCTATGGTTTGATATGTTGATTTATTAATACAAACCACGTTATTTGTCTTTGAGTTTTGTTTGTTCATAATTCGGTGAAGAATATTTTTTTCTTATAAAAACTTAGATGGTTAGTTGATTGAGTTTGGGGAAATGATTGGGTTTTGGGAGTAATCGTTAAAGTTATTTTTATTAATGGTTGTTTGATTCATTGCTTGTTTTAATTAGTGATTGAAATGAGTGAAGGTTATAAAAGACATAGTCATGAGCATCGTGAGCATCTTGCTGGTGAGTTTCGATGGGGAGATATTGGACAGCTTGTTTTTGTATTTGTTTTTATAGTTGGAACGATTCTTGATTTATTTTTGTTAAAGTTATCTGATTCTTGGCAGGATGTTTTTTCGTGGTATTTCCGTGTGGTTGTTTTTGTTATACTTTTACTTGTTGCAGGTTATTTTGCTCAACGAGCTCATAAAAAAGTTTTTCATGAAGAGCGTAAGGAACTTATGGTCATCGATACTGATGTTTTTGCTATTATTCGTCATCCTATGTATTTTGGTTCTATTCTTACTTACTTGGGTTTTGTTGTGCTTAGTGCTTCGGTGATTGCGTTGGTGATTTTTTTTATTGTCGTTATTTTTTATTATTATCTGTGTCGGTATGAAGAGAAGCTTTTAATCGAAAAGCTTGGGGATAAGTATAGAAATTATATGGAGAAGGTTCCTATGCTAATTCCTTGGATTGGAAAGTAGTAGTTTGGTTTAAAATTAAAGTTAGAATCAATAGTTAGCAGAATGTATTTTTTTACTCTTACATATTAGTAATTTTTTGTTTAATTCTAAAATGTTAGGGTAAATTCCTATATTTGAATAATACTTAGCAGGATTTTTATTTTAAGTATATCGCTATGTTCAAATGATTATTTTGTTCAACTTTTATGCGATAACTTTTAAATAAAGAAATACTGATAATTTTTCAGATGGGGGAAATATGAAAAAAAACATCTTTAGAAATAGAGTTTGTGTAGAACTTATTTTGTTTATTCTTATTGCAAGTATTGTACCGTGTATCAGCGGAAATGTCAAAGAGGGAGACGATGTATCTTCTAATTCTGACGTTCAGATGAATCTTTTGGGCGACGGTCCAGTTGAACAATGGAATGTTACTTTTGGAGGGGATAAGTATGATGTGTTTTTTGGGGTTCAGGAAACTGCTGATAGTGGCTTTATTGCAATTGGTGGTAAAGATGCTAGTAGTTGGGATATTGGTGGAGATTGTTGGTTAGTAAAAACGGATAGCAATGGGGATATGCAATGGAATAAAACTTTTGGTGGTGGTAAAACTGACAATGGACATGGCGTCTTGCAAACCATGGATGGTGGATTTATTATTTCAGCTATAACTGAGTCTTATGGTGCAGGATCTGCTGATGCGTGGGTGATTAGAACCGATGATGTTGGGAATGAACTATGGAATAAGACCTATGGAGGATACTCCTATGATTTGGTTGAGAAAACGATTTTACAGACCACTGATGAGTGTTTTCTGATTGTTGGTAGTACCATATCTTTTGGAACTGGGGGTAGCCGTGATGGATGGCTTATTAAGATCGATGGTGACGGAAACGAACAGTGGAATAAGACATATGGTACCAAGGATTCTGAACATTTTTGGGAGGCACATGTAACTTCTGATGGAGGGTGTGTAATGATTGGATATGTTGATAACTCATCCAAGCACCATCGGGATGCATGGGTGGTTAAAACCGATGATAACGGTGATTTAGAATGGGAGAAAAAAGTTGGACCGGCATATCAAGGTCTTAGTATCCATCAAACTACTGACAATGGCTATATCTTATTAGCTGAGGTTAAAGACACGGTTTTTGGCGGTTATCTGAATGCTTGGATGGTAAAGATCGATGAAGACGGTGATGAGGAATGGACGAAACTGTTTATTACCCCGCAAGGCGAAGATTGCTTTGCAGTGCATCATAATATTCAGTTTACCCGGTATGGGGATTTCATTCTTACAGGTGTTATAAACGCTAAACTTCCAGTTTATTCAGTGGGTGATTTGTGGTTGACAAAAACAGATGAAAACGGCAACATTTTTTGGGAAAAAATAATTGGAGGGTCTGAATATGATACTACTTATATGGTTGGTTTAACATCTGATGGAGGTTATATTTGCTCGGGAATGACAAAATCCTTTGGAACTGGAAATAATTTTAACGCTTGGTTGGTTAAAGTATCTGATTATGAAAACCAACGACCGAATAAACCTGAGAAGCCAGATGGTAAAACCAAGGGAAAATCTGGTAATGAATACACTTATTCAAGCGTGGCAAGTGAACCTGATGGTGAATGTCTTTATTATATCTGGGATTGGGGAAATGACAACTATAGCTATTGGCTTGGTCCCTTCGAGTCAGGGCAAACTGCTGAAGCATCCTATGTTTGGGATTCGGAAGGTGGATATAGTGTGCGAGTCAAGGTTAAAGATATCTTTGGTGGTGAGAGTTGTTGGTCTGATCCATTACATATCAAAATGCCAAAAAATAAAATCATCTATAGACCGTTTTTACAGTTTTTAGAGAGCCATCCAAATCTGTTTCCGTTGCTGAGATGCATATTAGGTCTATGATTAATTTTTTCTCTCTTTTTTTTATTGATGTAATTTTGAAGGTGTAAATAGAATTTTTAAGTAGAGAAATCCTTGGAAAATAATATTTTTAATATTTGTATGTTTTTATCTTTTGGAGCATATCTTGGTAGGTTCTGAACAAACATTTAAGTAAGTTTTTTTAATTTCTTTTAAGAAGGTGAATATTCATGGAGAGAAAGAATATAGGGATAATGGTCCTTTATGCAATAGGTATGTTAATGGGACTAATAGCTGTTATTATGTTCTACTTCGGCTCACCAGGTGAGTTTGACACAGAACCATTACTAGGAGTCGGTTTGTTATTTGTATCCATCGCGGGATTTAGATCAATAAAGAAATAAAAATTCGATTACATAGGACGCAATTTCCTATTGCTATTGAAGTGTAATTTTCTCTTTTAATGAGAAGATTTTTAGTGATAACTATGGTTGAAGGCAGAGCTAGAAAACTTGGTTGGAAGAAAGATTGGCCTGCATTATTGTATCTTATGTTGACGGTTTTGGGTTTTGCTATATCGATATATGATTTCTGGAAACTTCAGGATTTGAATTTTCAAATAGGCATTCCGTTGGTATTGGGAATCATATTGCTCATTATTGGTGGTACTTTTAGAGTGACCAGTAGAATGACGTTGACAAAAGCAGGGTTTAATATGATAAATAGTTTCAAATTGCAGATTGTTGGGAACCAGCGGCTTATTACAGATGGGGTGTATAGTCACATCCGTCATCCTCTTTATCTTGGTGAGATAAGTAGAAATCTTGGATTTGCTCTTTTCTTTGCAAGTCTCTATGGTTTAGTTGTTATGATTATCGCTAATGTTTTTTTGATTTTGAGGATTAGGATTGAGGAAAGAATGTTGATTGCTCAATTTGGTAGAGAGTATGAGGAGTATATGAAAAAGACACACAAATTAATCCCATACATCTACTAGAATTTTCATTTATTGGAAGTAACGCTTAGTAAGATTTTTTCAAATATTGTCTTTCTTTTTCATCGCTTGTTTTTCTTTTACAAAATACAATATTAACAGTGCTGGTCCAATGATCCAGGCTGCATAGAGAAAAAAACGGGCATATCCAAGCATTAAAACAAGAGATCCACTGATCATTGCGATTCCCATTTCTCCGAAATTGGTTATACATGCTAATATTGAATATTGTGAGGCGCCGATTTTTGGATTTGTTATATCCATGTATATTGCTCCTAATGCTGTATATAGTGCTGAGCCTGTGAGAAATCCTATAATTGAATATAACAAGGCTAGAATTTGCCATGTGTCTGCGGTGATTAGTAGGGCTGAGGAAATGAGTAATATGGTAAGGAAGATGTACATTATTTTTTTTCTTCCCCATTTATCAACTATTATTCCGCCAGTAAATGCTCCTATTACTATTGCTGTTGGAAATAGGGAGTTGATTATTCCGGTTTGGGTGATATCTAATTTTAGCACATTCATCATGTATTCAGGTATTATGAAGAGTAACATTCCAAAATTCATTGCAACAACGAACCCAAATAATGCAATTAGTAGTGTATTTTTTTTCTTAAATTCAGTAATTAATAATTTCGCGATTTTTTGTCGTTTTTTTACTATTTTTTTTCTTTTATTAAAAATGGTAATATGATTGTTAATAATACGATTAAACCAGATGTTATAAAGACTATATCAAAACCAATATTGTTTGCTATTATTGCAAGTACTATGCTTCCAAATGCTGAACCTCCAAATATGCCTCCTGTCATTGAAGCGTTTACTTTTCCTCTTTCATGGACTTTTGAAATTTGTATTGCCCAGGCATCTGCAGAAACATCTAGAAGTACAATAAATGTATGACTTATAAAAAGTAAAAGTGTAAAAGGTATTAATGCAATTTTTGGATCTATTACTGCGATTGGGAAGAGGAAAACCGCTCCTAAAATACCTCCAATGGTTATGAATGGTTTTCGTCCATATTTGATAAAATAATCTGTTATAGGGCCAAAGACGAATTTTAAAATCCAAGGAATGTAGGCAATTCCTCCTACTAGTGTTGCTGTTGCTATGGAGATATCTTTTTGTGTAAAATAAATAATTAGGATGACTGTGGAGAGAGCTAAGAGAAGTCCTTCTGAAAAATATAGTGAGCCAAACAAGAGATATTTCAATGAAGGATATTTGTTGAGATCCAGCATTGTATGAATTAGATACCTATAATAAATATAAACTTAACTATAATTAAAACAATATAAAATAATATTGGGGTAATTAGCAGGTTTATTAATAAGCTATTTAAAGAATTGTCTATTTAATAATTGTTGAGTTTTTGTAATGAAATTTATCAATAAAACCACAATTAAGATTGACCGTGAATTATCTGATTTAGATAAATTCGCACTTGATTTTACTAATGTTTTAAGAAAACATACTGATTATGTTATTGTAAGCGGCTATGTTGCAATATTACTTGGAAGAGCAAGAGCCAGCGAAGACATTGATGTAATTATCCCCAAAATTGATTCTTCAACATTTAAGAAGTTGTATAGTGATATTAAGTTAAATGGTTTTTATTGTATTAATGCTGAGGAAGACTCTGATGTTTTTGAATATCTTGAAGATAATTTGTCGATTAGATTTGCTAAAAATAAAACAGTGATTCCGAATATTGAGCTTAAATGGATTAAACATAGATTTGATAAGTTAGCTCTTGAAAAAACAGTTGAGATCCGACTGAAAAAAGGGGTGTTACAGATTTCCCATTTGGAGCTTCAAATAGCTTTAAAGGAGGAGGTTCTTAAACCACCTCAAGATTTGGGTGATGCAGATCATATAAGATATGTTGCCAAAGAATATTTAGATGATAATTTAATCATGAAATATAAGGAGATGTTACATGGGTTTTATTGAAGAAAATGAAAAAGAACGAAGGCGTTTTGTACATCGATGGGCAGAATATGTCCGCACCCATGATGATAAGGATTGGTCTAAACAACAAAATGTGATTATTAATTCTTCTTTAAAGTCTGCAAATATGACTCGTGAGCAGTTTTTTAAAATTAAGAAAGAAACAAATTATGTTAAATATTAAGATATCAGTGGGGTAAAATAAAAGGATTTATCTTTAAAATATTGTATTTAGTTTTAGAATTTATGAATTGTCGAAATTCACTAATATATTAAACAATATATGTATTTTTTCTATTGAGATTAAAATGAGAGTTTTACAGGACAAAAACTATGTTTAAAGCATCTTTTTTTTGTTTGTCTGCAACCATCTGTTGACTATGATTTTTTAAATATTACAGTATGTGTTTTTAATAATACTCCTTCAGTTTTTTCTTGTTGTAAAATCTTAAAATCATTGTTTTTCATAAAATTAGTTATATCTTCGATAGTGTAAAAACCATAGTTTTTGGTAATGTTTTTGAAAAGTTTTATTGTAAACTGTGAATAAGCCAAATCGCTGAAGATATAGTATCCCTTGGGTTTTAACACCCTATTTATTTCTTTTAATACTTCCTTCCAATTGGTGATATGATGTAAAACTCCTGAGGAATAAACAATATCATATTCATTGTCATTGAATTTTAGATTTGTTGAATCTCCTTCAAAAAATTGAATATTTTGGATTTTTTCAATATCCTTTATAGCGTTTTGGATTTGCTCTGGATCAACATCTATCCCAGTTACATTTAGATTATATTTTTTGGCAATTTGTTTACAGGCTGCACCGTTACCGCAACCAATTTCAAGGAATTTTTGTTTTTCTTTAAAATCAACATGTTGTAATAGCCTTTCAATTTTATTTGCAGCCTTGAGGTTATGTTTTGGTCTGTTCATAAACCATTTTTCAGTTTTTCCCATTTTTGTCATTTATTTTCCCTTATTACTAATTAGTTTCAAATCAATTTATCATTTTAAAATATAACGATTTCAAATATTGCAAGTTATTGGAGTAATAATTTGCAGGTTTTGTATTATTTTATCTATGTTCCAGAAAGAAAAATATATTACTCTATTGTAAAATAGACTCTTTTAAAGTTCTTCCCTTTGTTTATATAATCCTTAAACATAATGCAGCCAATTTCTTTGAGATTTTTAACATGGCAACCGCCATCTGCTTGTCTGTCAAATCCTTTTATGTCTACAATTCGTAATGTGTTGATATTGTGTGGAAATCCGATTGCTAATTTAAACAAATCAGGTTCTTTTTCGGTTTCTTCTCTTGATTTATAATAGATTTCCACAGGTAGCTCTTTTTTTATAATTTCATTTGATTTTTCAATAGCTTTTTTTATTATATTTACATCCATTTTATCCATATTTAGATCAACACGTGCTTTTTCGGTGGTGAGTTGATTTCCGGTTACTTTGAGATTATTATCTTTAAATAAAACACCACTTAATACATGGGTGGCGGTGTGGTATCTCATTAATAGATAGCGTCTGTCCCAATCTATTTTGCAATGTACTTTTTCTCCTGCTTGTAATCCTTCTTTATCTACTTCATGGCTTATTTTACCTGAGAATTTACCTGTGTAAACAACATTGAATTCGTCTTTATTTTCTGTAGTTATTGTGCCGGTATCGTGTTCAACGCCTCCGCCTTTGGGGAAAAATGCGGTTTTATCCAGGATAATGAACTTTTGTTGTAAAACAGATTCAACGTTTGCCTCCCATTCTTTGAGGTATGAATCATCCATATAAAGTGCTTTAACCATGATTATCACTTAGATAATATTATAATGGTTTTTTGGCATATAATTTTTTATTTTACTATGAAGTAAGATATTTTGAGTTTTTAGAGTATAATTGTAGCATTGATCCTAGTTACCAAAGTTATTTAAAAGCGTTATTTATTCCAATAACTATAATTAAGGTGGGAGGTGAAAAAACATAGCTTTAGAGTCAATAACAGATGCTATTAGTACTGGATTTAACAATGCTGTTCAGTCAATTATTGAGGCTTTACCTAACATTCTTGCAGCGATTGTAATTTTAATTATTGGTTATATTGTTGGAAAACTTCTTGGTAGCGCAGTTACAAAAGTCTTAGAAAAAGCAAAGGCAGGTGAAAAACTAGCTAAGAGTACGTTGATAAATCGTATATTAGCGATTTTGAATATAACGTTTGAAAGACTGATAGGAAAACTTGTTTCGATTTTCTTCTATGTAATCTTCATAATTATTGCAATAGATATTCTTCAAATAGAGATGCTGAGTAACTTTGTCAACCTTGTACTTGTATATCTGCCGAATTTGATAGCTGGTATACTGGTGTTAATCATAGGTCTTGTTGCTGTTGAATGGATTGTAGCTTTTATCAGGAATACAACGAAAGAATACAAAATTGGAGGCGCTGATTTAATAGCTACTTTTTTCAGAGTGATTTTAATACTTGTTGTTATAGTTATTACGCTTGATCAATGGCAAATAGATACATCGATAATTTACACGTTTTTACAGCCGCTTGCATGGGGAGTTGCTGCTGCAATAGCTGTTGCTTTCGGATGGGGATTCAAAGACATTGTTGGTCAATGGGGCAAAAAGATATCTACAGAGTGGAGCAGAGAAAGAAAATTTAACAAATAATTACTATAGCTTATCTGATTAAGGCAATCTTTTCCCTATTTCTTTTTATTTTTTTTAGAAATTATGAAAATGTAATCAGAATAAATTAAATTTTAGCGATATATTTATATCAAAATATTTTATTACAATTTTTAAAATTTTATTTCAAGGAGGTAATAAGTGATGAATAAAAAAATAAATTTTAGAAAAAAGACGCTGGTGATTTCTTTGGCATTAATGATGGTTTCAAGCATTTTTGTATTACCATCTGGTGCTGATAACGGAGGAACTTATGATTATGTAATAATTACGACTAACGCTATTGTTGGTGCTAGTGAAGAACTTGGTTTTTTTATCCATATGAAGGAAATTAATGGGCACTCTGTGTTAGTTGTAACAGAAGATGATTTTGGAAGTAAAATTGGTCAATATCCAAATGATAGAGCAGATAAAATCCGAAAATGGTTAATAGATAATTATGTAGGCCTTGGTATTGATTATGTACTTTTTATTGGAGATCCTGATCCTGATGATCCTCAACTTCCTGAAGATCATGTTGGTGACATTCCAATGAAGATGTGCTTGACAACAACTTTTACACCTAACAATCCTGGTATTCCCACTGATTTATATTTTGGAGATTTAGATAGCAACTGGGATATGGATGGTGATGGAATGTACTGTGAGATTGCAACTGATTTAACAGGTCCAAAAAGTCCTGATCCAACAATTCATGAGGACACATTTTCTATTTTATGGGTTGGTCAAGTATATTGCAATTATTCTACTGATTATACATTCTGGACATTTAGTGATGATGCAGTTAATGTTTCAATTGATGGAAATTGGGTTATTAACAATTGGGTATCACACGATCAAACAATTGATGAAGCAACACTTACAATGTCTGAGGGATTTCATGATATTATTGTGGCATATCGCGAGGATTATGGTGATGCAATAATAAGACTATATTGGAGAACCGAGGTAGATAAAGATGATCCATGTTATATAGGAGATGAACTAATCCCATCTGAAAATCTCTATGATTCATATGGATTTCAAAATGGTCTCACTGGTTTTTACTATGACGAACCAGATCTTGAGTCAGGTTATAGATTTGAAAGAAAAGACTCTCAGTTGGCATTTTTCTGGGGCACCGGAGATAAAACCGACACAGATCCTGATCATCATGCAGAGGTAGCTGTCGGGCGTATCCCTGTTTATGATAATGATTATGATCAACTTGATGAAATCCTTCGAAAGATCATTGATTATGAAACTGATCCAGGTGATATAAACTGGCGTAAATCAATTCTTTTGCCTATGGTCCCAATGAACGATATTACCACAAGTACAGGTCTTGGAGAAGCACTTAGAGGAATGGCTATATTTAACGGTTTTTCATATTATAGAATATATGAAGAGGATTATGGTCTTGGACCTGAAGCGACTCCCTGTACTCCTGAAAATACATATACTGAATGGGCAAATGGCTATGGTATGGTAACATGGCATACTCATGGTGGAAAAGAAGGTGCTTCCCATGTTATTGATATTACTCATCTAGTTCATCTTGATGATACAAAACCAGCATTTTTATTCCAAGCGTCCTGCCATAATGCATGGCCTGAATGTAAAACTAATCTTGCATATTCATTACTTAAACAGGGTGGGATAGCTATGGCTGCAGCTACAAGAATGTCAACAGGTTGTTGGGGAGAGTATACATTTTTTGATCCATCATCTATTTGTAATCATGATATGGCTTATTTCTATACAAAAAATATAATTGTTAATGGTTTAACAGCAGGAGACTCTCTTGATTCAGTAAAATATAATCAAGATCCTATGGGAGCTAACACAATAAGATATGTTCTCTATGGGGATCCCGAATGTTATCTTCTAACTACTTTTCCAAATGAATTTCCTGTAGCAGATGCAGGTGGTCCATATACAGGTTATGAGGGAAGTGCAGTATCTTTTGATGCAAGTTTATCTAATGATTCTGAAGGAGATCCACTGGAATTTCGCTGGGATTTTGACGATGATGGGACCTATGATACTGATTGGTCTTCAAGCCCCTATGCAGAATATACTTGGGGTGATGATCATTCAGGATTTGTCACTGTTGAAGTAAGAGATTTAATTGGTAAAACCAATACCTCAACATCGACTGTAACTGTAGAAAATGTTAAACCAACAACAACATTAGATACATTAAATCAGCCGAATCCACAGTTTATTTTACCGTTAATCCATAATTTGATATTTGAAGGAAGCTTTACCGATCCCGGTTGGCTTGACACCCATACATCAGAATGGGATTTTGGTGATAGTACAACAACACCTGGTATTATTACTGAAGAAAACGATGAGCCATATTCAACAGGTACGTCAACTGCAGAACACGTCTATTCTGCTCCTGGAACATATACAATAACATTAACTATAACCGATGACGAAGGCGGCAGTGATTCTGATACCATGGAGGTTGAGGTCGTCGATGAATTTGGAGCATTACAAGATATAGATGACTATATCCAAAATCTTCCGAATTCAGCGTTCAAAGAAAAAGCAAACCAGAGAAAAAATGCAATGCACAATATGATAAACGCAATTCATGACATGCTTGTTGAAATGGAATATAACGGAGCGACACAAGATTTAATCAATAATATTAGAGCAAAAGCAGATGGTTATATCGACGGGTTACTATTGAACGATTGGATTACTGATCCTGATGCACAGTATCATCTCTGTATGAAAATTGATGATCTAACCGCCTATCTAGCGTTGTTGTAAAAAATATATAAACGGGAGTAAAATACTCCCAATATCTTATTTTTTTAAAAACAAATTTAATTGTTAGAAGAATTATATAGTAGAAGCCATATTAAAAACGTCTATTTTTTTATTTGCCTATAGCTATCTATTAGAAAATCATTTGATAAGAAATTCTTATTACATTCAATGAAAACCATTTGATTAGAGTGTATAATGGGAAAGATATAGTTATTATTATTTATGATTGGATATTGAAAGCAAACTATAATCATAGCTTCATGATTAGAAAATCGCCAGGTATTGCACCCATGTTTTTAATTAGATTTTGGATGCAATACTCAGAAGATTTTTAAAAAGAATTAAGAGATGTATTAAGTTTTATAGGTCTAAACGCTGAAATATCAGTCTAAGTATTGAAAACATATTTGGAAATCGTTCAAACAACCAATTCAACAAAGGAAAATTGAAAACAAATGGTTTATTCTTTGGCATTGTTACTTCGTATTCTGTCTCAGGACCATCGGCACCGTGTTCGTCTTGAGCATATGCTTTGACATAAAAAGTACCTTTATCCTCAAATGTATGGTTTACCTTTACATCTGTATCTTGAGTATAATAATCTGTCCACTCTTGGTCACCGTCTCCCCAGCTGATATTGTATCTTACATCATCACCATTGGCATCTGTTGCTTTGAATATATACTCATATTCTGTTTTTATTTTACCTTCTTTTTGACCTGAGATAGATGGTGCATCTGGTGGCATGTTTTCTTCTGTTGTAAACTGCCAAATAGGTCCAAAAGTAGCTGCATCATGTTCATCTATAGCGATAATCTGCCAGTAATAAGTGGTTCCATACTCCAGGGTACCTGGATCAAAGGTGGTTGCTGTTTGATCATCAGCTACTAATATATCTGGTGTTGCATCATCTGCTTCAAAATATATATCGTAAACGATTTCATCTCCATCAGGATCACTACAGTCCCAGCTCAAATCTGCATCAATACTTACATCTGTTGCTTTATCTGCTGGATCTGGATTGCTTGGTGGATCTGGTGGTTCATTTGGACAGCCAATGGCATAAATATTTCCAAAATAATCAGGGATATAAACCCGTCCGGTGGCAATAGCGGCAGAAGACATCGACATATAATCAAGCGTGTAATCCCAAATGAGATCTCCATCGTCAATATCTAGGCATAATAGTTCTCCATTACTACCGTAGAAATCACCAACAGGGATATAGAGCTTATTATCAGCAATAGAGGGGGAAGAATAATATGGACATCCGGAGGTTTGAATATTCCAAATTGGATCACCTGTTTCTGCATCTACACAATAGATTCCTCCGTTATAAGACGAGTAATCAGTAACAGCGACGTATATACTGCCATTATAGAAGGCAGGATTAGAGAAAGCGAATTGATAGAAACCTAAATCATATGTCCATAGTGGGGAACCTGTATCTGCATCAAAACAATAAATAGTTCCAGAAAAATTATACAAATCAAAATTATTGATGTAGACTCGACCATCGGCAACAACTGGTGAACATAACTCTGAATATCCTACTGGCTGATCCCATTGATATTCACCTGTTGAAGCATTTAGACAGTATAAATTGCCATAATCATAATAATAATAGTAAGAGCTACTGGTTACGAAATAGACCAATCCGTCAGCAACAGCTGCAGAAGAAAAATACATAAATTCAAAGGGTGGAATGGTATAGGTCCATATGGTGTCACCATTTTGAGCGTTTAAACAGTATAATTTTCCAGAATAACCGTAATAATCAAGAGAACCGACGTATATTTTATCATCTGCAACAATAACTGGAGAAATTATCCATTCACTTGTCATATTTTGCCAAATTATATTACCAGTCTCGGCATCGAGGCAGTAAACTATACTGTTATAATTGTAGAAATCGCCCAGGGTTACATAGACTTTTCCGTCAATTACTGCTGGATCATGTCCCCAAAATCCAATATAAAAATCCCATAATAGTGTTCCGTTTACAGCATCAATACAATAAAGCGTTGCATCATATTCCTCATTTATTTCGCTCTTAATTTTAGGTATATTGGACAGAAGGGTTGATTTTTCATGAATTGATTGTATCTGCAAATCAAGTTGTTCTGGTGGTTCGATTTCATAGTATCCGATTGTGCTAATGTACAGCTTGTTTTCTACTACAATAGGTGAAGTCAATTCAACAATATCAGAAACTGTTTGTTGCCAACATAATACGTTGTTATCTGGCGCAATACATGTAGAAGACCCGGTGTTTGCAGAATCGTGACGGAACATTGCCCACCAGTCTTCATTTGTTTTAGATGAGAAAAAGTTGTCTTTATTTTCTAATTGATTATCATTGGAATTGTTTTGATTTAAAGTTTCTGCAACAGGTATAACAGTAAAAATCAACAGCATACATACTAAAATTCCAATTATTTTATTTTTCATATTTTTCCTCCTTTAAAAAAATAATTTGATATAAGATATAATATTATAATATATAAATCTTTACTTAACTTGCGTTAATTGAAAAATAATTTTTAATTATTACAAATATAACAATAAAATTTTATTTGTAACATATATAACAAAGCAAAACTTAATTATGACAAAAATGGGGAGAAGGATTAGGCAGAAAAGCAGAAAACAAAGCCCTTCTCCCTTTTTCTCACTGATAAGGAATAAATATAATCTCTCCCCATCATAACTGTGTGAATCGATTCAAATATTAATTATGGTACAGAACTTGAATTAAAGATAGAGTCATGGGGTTATATTAGTAGCAATTGTCGCAGTATCTGGAATGCATTTGGAAATCGTTCAAACAACCAGTTCAACAAAGGAAAGTTGGAAATAAAGGGTTTGTTTTTAGGCAAGTTAACATCTATTGTAGTCCAGGCGCTTTCTGCACCATGAATGTCTATTGCTTTTGCTTTGATTTTATATTCTCCTTGTTCTTCAAAGGTGTGGCATGCTTCTACTGCTATATTAGAATATTCTGTTTCAGTAGATTTTTCATCTCCCCATTCGATGATGTACTTGATTTGGTGTTCGTTAGGATCATCTGAAACGAACGCCCAGCATAATACCACTCCTGCGGGTCCTCTGTGTGGACCGTATATATCTGGTGCTGTTGGTGGTTCGTTAGGTTCTTTTTCTGTTGTAAAACTCCATATTGGACCTGTAGATGTCAACCCACCACTATCCTCAGCAACAATCTGCCAATAATACATTGTGTTTAAGTCCAATGTACCAGGATCATAACGAGGTGGAGTTACTTCGTCAACCAGTGGAGGAGGGCTATTTGTACCAAAATATACATAATATGTCAATTTATCACCTGAGTTAGGGTCTCCACCAGTCCACCGGAATATCTCATTAATGTAAACATCAATTTCTCCATCTTCTGGAACAGGATTACTTGGTGTATTTGGTGGAAGGTTCTCTTCAGTTGTAAAATGGAAAATTGGACTAGAAATGGTATAAATATTATCGGTTACAGTCACATACCACCAATATGTGGTTTCGAAATTATTAAAATTACTATTGGTTTGACTATATGTTCCATTTCCAATATTTATATTGCTTCCAAAAGCTTGCCATGAACCACTGCTGTTACTATACCAATTAATTGTCATTGTATCACCATCAGCATCACTTATAGATATATTCAGTTGTGGAGTTAGCTCTACACTAGTACTTCCATTAATAGGGTTTTCATCAAAAATTTCTGGCATTCGATTAAATCTACATCGTGCATCAGCTACCAAAGGAGCTGTTTCATCATCTTCCCCAGTTTTTTTCCCTATACTATAAAATTCATAATAACCAGTGCCATTTGGGAAGTTAAAATTCCAGCTCCAAGGATAAGATGTATCAGGATTGCTGGTATCATCCCATTCTGCCCAATTTTTAATATTGACTGTAATTTCCGTCCAAACTATCCATGGTATATCACAGGCAACATGAGTGAGTTCATTATCTTCATTTTGTCCCTCTGTAACACGCATGTTAAAACCTGATGGATTTAAGTTTGATCTGCCTACAATGCATGGGTCAGGTCCATAATCATCTAATGGATTTGTAAATAAGATTGGTGTTGAACTATAGTCATTGCTGAAGGTTACACTAGACCAAGTACCGGAATCTGGGTCATCATCAACTTCTTGTTGAATACCGCTTTCAAATATATTACTTGAACTTCCATCCTCCACTGCAATGTAACCTGCTGTTACAGGCCCGATATTGTTATTATAAACATCATATTCCACCCAATAAACTGAAAAACCAGTTGAACTCATAGAACCCTCAGTGTATCTTGAAGAACCTATTGGGCTTTCCTCCTGGATTGTATCGACCACTATTGTATCTCCAGGAAAAGTTTCAATAAATGTTATATCTTGAGGGGATATACTAGATACATTATAAGTCCCAGCTTCAACTTCAACACCATCTATTACCCAATGTCCTTTTTCCATAACAATATATCCTACATCTTCTGTAATAGTAGTTCCAAGGTCATTTGTTACAATAACTTCAAAATTGTTTGAATTAATATTTCTTATCCTAGGTCTTGATTTTTCAACATCTAAGGATATATCTGCTCCTTCTTGACCTGTAACAATAACTATAGGATTAGTGTAGTTATTATCAAGATTTACCATTGTCCAACCATTTACATTTTCAATAATTCCAGTTTCATATGTAATTGCCTCGTTGCCCCAAGACTGATTGTCTGAACTCCGCCGATAATATAGCGTGACACTATCAAGATCACTTGGTCCTGTAGCAGTAATTGTTAAAGGTGAATAATGTATGTTATAAGGAGAAATCTCATTAACATACGTGTCAAATCGCATAGACATTAAAGATGAATTAGATCTAGTTTTTATATTTCCTGCTCCTAGTATTCCTGCTACTGGTATAACAGCAGCGACAATTAACAGCATACAAACAAAAATTCCTAGGATTTTATTTTTCATATTCGTCCTCCTTATATTTTATAATAGGAATGGTATATATAAGTTTAATTAAAAGAAAAAAGGGGAAGAGAGGGAGTATATAGCTTCACTAAATATCGCAATACTGGAAATGCATTTGGAAACCGTTCAAACAACCAATTCAGCAGGGGAAAGTTGTAATTGAATGCTTTAGCTCTGGATTTTGATTTAATTACGGATTTTGGATATTGATTTATCAAAGGAAAATTGTCTTTGTTATCCCCACCTTCTATTTCATATGGAGTGTCCCAAATCCCCTTAAATGTTTTCTTCTTGGCATCTGGATATTTTTTTTGATAATCAGACCAGTAATTTCCATACTCGCCATCATCCCAGATATTGTTACCTTTATCAATGGCGTTGGATATGTAGTTTATTATGAAGTTGTTGTGATAAATGACGTTATTGTTGCTGTAATCACCTAGGTGTATGCCAAAATCGTTGTAGGAGATGTTGTTGCCTGAGATGGTGTTGTAGTTGTTGTAATCACCTGGACCTACGCTTATGCCAACATAGTTGTTCGAGATAGTATTCCCTGTGACGGTGTTGTTTTCACAATCCGCATAGAGTCCTATGCAATATTCGTTGTTCGAGATGGTGTTACCCGTGATGTTGTTGCCATAGGAATCATCGAAGTATATGGCATATTCGTGGTTCGAACTGATGTTGTTGCCAGTGATGGTGTTGCTGCTGGATTCATCGAGGTATATGCCGTTATCGTTGTTCGAGATGGAGTTACCCGTGATGTTGTTGTAGTTTGAACCTATAGCAATTCCTGCAACCCAGCCGCCTCCACTGTTTTGTATCGTAAATCCACTAATATTTACCCAATCAGCAGAAATATAAACGACATCTCCACTATCACTGCCATCAATAATCGTTGTATCCTTATCTTCTCCTACAAGACTAATTGACGTATCTATGATAATGTTCTCATAATAGATGCCACTGGGAATGTATATTGTGTCGCCATCTGATGCATTATCTATAAGATTCTGGATATAACCAGGTGATTTAATTTCTTTAAATGTTGTTTTTTTCTCAACAATGCCAACAGTAGATGGTAATACACCTGCGCCAACAAACAAAGCTATTATTCCTAAAACCAGTCCTTTTTTATAAAAAACTTAGATTTTAAATATATTCATGTTTAATAAATGTATCTCTAATGGTTGTTAAAGCAAAGAAATAATACATTAAAAAAAGAAAAAAATACAGAAGCAATGTATATAGATCATTACAAAAACTCAACTGTTGTAGATTATGCATAAAAAAACAAAGAAACATAAAAAATGGAGGTTATTATCACATATCCGAAGCTGTCAATATAATTAAAATAAAAAAAAGTATTTGAGGACCAAATTGACGATTGGTATAAAAAAATGAAAAATATGCTAAATGAACTTGAGTAGAAAAACCTCATACTTTTTTAATTATATTATCAATTGTATCTTTTATAGATCCAACGGATTTCAAACCAGTGATACTACTAATTTTTTTACCATGACTAAAAATAACCAAATGTGGAATTCCCATAATTCTATATTTTTTAGCAAGATTTTGATTCTTCTGAGTATCAAGTCGTCCAAAAGCTATACGCCCTTTGTAAACCTTTGATAAACGTCTTAACCGCGGTATCATCGCTTTACAAGGATTACACCATGGGGCCCAGAAGTCTATTAAAGATAGAGGGTATTTATGTATAAAATCATCAAAATTTTTTTCATCTAGGGTTACCACATGATCCGGCCATTCATTAACAGATATATCATGTCTATTAGGGTCTACTTTATTATTATCCTTGTTGAATATGCCTAGAAATTTCATTTTTTACATATTATTATTACTTTTTACCTTTATTAAACCTAACTAATTTTGGATTTAAAAGAAAAAAAGAGTTTTTCTTCCATAACAGAATTATCATAGAAGAAAAGGAATAATATTATTCTGTCTATGTAATCGGTGGCAATATAAACTTTTTCATTAAGACAAATGGTCCAAAAATGAAAGCATCTGTTAAGTCTACTGCATCAGCCAAACCATCGTCATCCCGGTCACGATAATCTACTAGAAGCGCTGTGCCAAGTCCAAAGACAAGACCTGAGTTTAATTTAACGGTTTCACCTACTTGAATAGGCACTGGTATTAGACGAGATAAATTCTTACCAAGTAACATTATTGTTGCATTTATTGATATAGTAATTCTATATGGTCGATTAAATGGTTCTGCACCAAGATTTGTAATATAGATATTGACACCAAATCCTCCAGCGATATACATTTCAAGTTCGTCCTTGAAACCTATTATAATTTCTGCTGACATACAGTCATTGCTGGAGTCTTCATCACCAGTCAACTGAGTGCAAGCTGTAACCGTATAGCTACCATTACCCGACGGCATCCAATCAGAAAATAACACATTAACCGTTGCTCCATAACCTATGTCTACAAGTACTGTTTCATCATACTCTACGGTTCCTCCATCCTTTTCAATTACCACGTTTACAGGTACATCGTTCTCAGAATTATTACCATAGTTTTTCACAGCAACTTCCACCTCCTGGATCTGCAATGTTCCACCTGTTGGTGAGATTATCCCAGTTACTCCAACATCATGTTCGTAGGTTATCACTTCGTTTTTATTAATGATCCCTTCTACAGGCAAAACTGCAATTGCTATAAAAAGCATACATACAAAAATACCAATTATTTTCTTCTTCATATTTTTCCTCCTAAATACTATAACGTTTGTAATATTATAATAAGATATAAATTTAACTAGTGTTAAACAAGCTTTTACTTATTTAAAAACCTTTACAACTATATTTTTCTCCTTGTAATCCATATGTTCAAGTTGAAATATATGGGTTGAAGACGTTCTGTAGAAAGATAATGTGGATAACACGGTCTATTGTACGGTTTTAACTCATGTTTTTGTGCGAAACAAATGATAAAAAGGAAAAAGAAGATATTTGAAGAACGAAAAAGGAAACAATCTCTTCCTTACCAATTCAAATATCTTATATTTATTTCTCCTTCAGATTAAAGACAAGTGGACCAAACAAGAAGCAACTCCCTTTTGCTGATGTATGATAAACAGCATCTGCCATAACTGTTATAGTCGCTGGACCAAAACCAAGGATAAGATTCGAACTAATCGCATCCTCTTTACCCGCAGGTAGATCAATTGTTCCATCAGTATGGTTGCCTAGAAAAATCAAGCCATCTACATCAATTGACCATTTTATTTCTCGTAAATCCTTACCTAAATTATTGATAATTCGTATTCGTACTTTTGCTAGTTTGAGAAAAACTGGATCTAACTTCAATATTATTGGTTGTACGGATTCCGACCAAGCGCAAACGATTTCGTTACTTGCTGAACCCCAATTCGGCATCCCGTCACCATCAAGATCACTTATATATACCTGGGCTTCTTCTAATCCTGCTGTGTCTGTTAGATCATGATGGGTCTGCAGCCTATCATGTTTATATCGTAGATAGGGTAGTCCAAGCGTTTTTCCGCAGCCGTAGATACGGACAACATGGCCGCCACCAGATCCCCATTTTATACCAACTTCGACATCTTGACAATTTCTAAGTTGTTCTTCAATCCAATCGAAGGTTACTTTGCCATTGACACTTTCATCTTTTGATGTTATCCCTGCATGGGTAAAGTCGCCTACTGGCATGTCGAAGTAGCCGGTGCCTTGATGTTTATTGACAAGGCTATGAGTGAGGCCGTTATCGGCGAGGTATTGGAATTTTCCCTCCATGAGCTCATCTGCCATGACACCGCCTCCACTTGTTCGACTACTGGTAACTCGACCCATATATTCATCCAGTTGACCGACCAGGGAATCATCTCCATAAAGACCTATTACGTGATCATGGGGTACCGAGAAAAATATATTTCGGTTTTCGAGGTATTGAAGGCTGTTTGCTACCCCCATTGGTCCACATTGGTTTTTCGCGCATTGTATGTTTTCATTTGCATTAAGGTTTTCTTTTGTATAATCATAGGTGGACCCAGTGGGTATGAATTCCAATTCTTTGATATAATCAGGGATGCTGAGAGATTTGTCACTGAGACCCCCGGCGTTATAAGGAACAGTTTCGACATTGTATTCAGTACGAGGGCCGTCTTTGAAATACCTAACTGGTTCTGATAATAGTTCAAGATGTATAGATAATAGCTGGATATCTTCGCCTGGTTCTACTCCAAGGTTGAAAAACATGGATAGTTCGTCCTGGTTTTCTACAATGTTGAGGAATTGGTTTTGGATTATCCATCCAGCATCTGTAAAGATGTTGAGGTATCCTTCCTCAGCTTGATGTTGTTGCAAGAATTCTTTGACTTTTATGCTTAGGTATCCCCAGTGCGAGTCTTTTTGTGTTTCTTCGGTGAATAAGAAGTCTACTTGACCAAAGGTTAACAAATCGGCTAATGCTGTTTGTTTAGATGTTTCATTCGAAGCGGCAGAAAAAGCGGTTGCAAGAGTAGTTGCAATCATCAGCATACATACAAAAATGCCTAATATTTTCTTCTTCATTTTTTTCCTCCAGGAGTTATGTGATATTTGTAATATTATAATAAGATATAAATTTAACTATTGTTTAAGCAACAGTTATCACAAAAACAAGATTCAATTAAATTAAATTTAGTGAAGGAAGGAAATAGGAGGAATAAAAAAAATCGATATTAGAACTCTCCTTCCTTCAACCTCTCCTATGTTTACAGTCTCAACATATATCGTATAATTTGAAAAGTATTTGGAAACCGTTCAAATAACCAATTCAGCAAAGGAAAGTTGAAAATAAATGGCTTGTTTTTAGGCATCGTAACTTCATATGTTGTCTCATCACTATCCGCACCGTGTTCGTCTTGAGCATATGCTTTGACATAAAAAGTACCTTTATCCTCAAATGTATGCTTTACCTTTACATCTGTATCTTGAGTATAATAATCTGTCCACTCTTGGTCGCCATCTCCCCAGCTGATATTGTATCTTACATCATCACCATTGGTATCTGTTGCTTTGAACTTGTATTCATATTCTTTACCAATTTTTCCCTCTTTTTGACCTGAAATGGTTGGTTTATCTGGTGGTTGATTTTCAATAATTATAGAATATGGATCTGACCAATTACTTTCTGCACCATGTATATCTTGTGCTTTAGCAGTGATGTTATAAGTTCCGTCTTCATTCCAAGTGTGTTTTAACTTAATATCTGTACCCGAGGGATAAAAATCAGTTATGTTAGAAGTGTTATCCCCCCATTCAATATAATAGGTTATATTGTTTCCTTCGGGATCAGTTGACATAAATGTCCAGTTATATGAAATTCCAACTTTACCAACTGATGGCCCGTTTATCTCTGGAGGTGCTGGGGGTGAATTAGTATGTAAATTTTCTGCAAATTCAAAAAGCTTATCTACAATTTGCAAAGGATGAACCTCTCCATTTGTCAAAACAACAACTCCTATTTTTGTCTCTGGGTCAAAATGCATCTGTGCCCTTCCCCCGTAGTCAGAGCCACCATGTCCCCAAACAGTTCTACCTCCTATGTTACTTTTCCACCATATTAAACCAAGGTTTTGATTAAATGGCAATTGGGGAGTTAACATCATACTTACTGTTGTACTATTGAGAATTTCTTGTGAGTTGTAACTTCCATTATTTATAAACATAGTTAAAAAATTTATTAGTTGAGGTGAACTGGTTCTTAGATCCCCAGCTGGAACATCAACCCAACCAATATGGCCATATGGTTCATAATTTTTGCCATTCCAATAATAAGGCATCGCAATATGAGATTCATTCAGGTCCTTCAAATACCAACCAGATTCATTCATGTCCAAAGGACTAAAAAGAAAAGTCTCAGTATACGTGGTAAAATTTATACCTGAAATAATCTCAACTAAATATCCAACTAAGTCAACTCCAACATTGGTATATTTCCAACTAGTGCCAGGTTCCCATGAACAAAAATTATTAGTTTCATTATAATAAAGACCTCCAGGTACTAGGTACTCATGTAGAAAGGTTTGATAAGAAATAGGGGAATCACCGACAAAGTGAAACAAATACTCCCAATTGTCATTGATCCCTGATGAATGGGTTAGAAGCATATGAAAAGTGATATTAGTAGAAGGATACAAAGGATGTATAACATCAAACGGAAGATAATTGTTTATTGGATCATATAAGTCGAAATATTCTTGTTCATAAAGCTGCATTAAACAAGTTGCAGTGAGAGTTTTAGAAACAGATGCAATTTTAAACAATGTCTCGTTAACCACTTTTTTGTTTTCCTCGATATTGGCATAGCCATAAGAATTCTGCCATACTACTTCATCATCAATTACAATAGATGCGGATAACCCAGGAATATGTTTTGTATGCATTTCATTTAAAATATAACCATCTATTCCATCAATATTGTTAGTTGAAAAAATAAATTTTTGAGAAAAGCCATAAACAGTTAATGAATTTAAGAATAATATAGATCCTACAAAAATAATTGATATTATTTTTTTCATATTATTTCTCATTATAAAATTTAAGAATATCCCCCAATTTTTAGACTCGGGTCTCCTATTAATTGGAATTCCTGAACACATTTACATTGAATTCTATCCTCAGTTGCAGAATGATTTTCTACTATGTTTGTTATCGCGGTTGTATATACATCACCTAGTATGTCGATTTCTTCTTCACCGATTGTTTTGAAAAACTCTATGCATAAGCCTGTTGTGTATCCATTTTGTACACTATCTGGGATGTCATCATGATTTGCATCACCTTCTGCTCCCCACGTAGTTGAACTACTTCCAATATGTGCTATGGTACCTTTGTCTAGTTGTTTTATTAGATCCCAGCTTAGGACTTCTGGGACACATTCGTATTTGAAATTGAAAAAGTAATGGTGTTGTTTGAGGTTTTTAAATATGGTGAGAAAATTGAAAATGCCTACGTCAAACTCTGTTGTTACACAGCAGCCAACCACCATTATGGGATACATATTTTGGTTTTGTAATTGTGATATGTATTTTCGATGAAATACCTCGATTTTTTCTCCTTCAGCAGTATGTGTGAATAAACTGTTTTGTAGCCCGTGTCCGTGAAATAACACAAATCCGTTTCCGATGTTAAATGATTCGATAAAGTCGTTGTAACTTGTTAGGGTGCCATCTGAGATGATTAATTTTGTGATGTTAAAATTTTCTAAACATTGTTGTGTGTAGTTACAATCTGCTTCGCCTTCGTAGGGAAAAGGATCACCTATACCAGGGTTTGTGTCCCCACCGATTAGCAATACTCTTTTAGTCCATTTTTCCCCATTGGAATTGGTTTCATAGTCAATGATTTTTTGAACAATGGATGTAACTTCAGCTTGGTTTCTGCAGGGTAATCGTCCTACTGCTACATCTGGTATAAGATCCATAGTATCTGTTGGTGTTAAATCATCTTCATACCATTCTGAATATATGCCGTTATTATTTGAATCCCAATTGTTAAATTCATTTTCTTCTTTGTAGATGTCTGCAAAATAAAGGTCACTTAAAAATTTTTTATGCATATATCCATCATCTACATTTGAATATCTGCAGGGAACATGCCATCTAAATAATTGCCCACGTCTACCGCCTACTAATAATACATATGAAATGTTCCATTGTTCAATTGCATCTTTTATAAAATATTTTATCTGTTCAGCTTTATCGCGGCCTTCGAAATGTATATAGATTTCTTCTGTTGTTTTCAAAATTGTTTGAATATTATGACTGTTTTTATGTTCAATTAGGGGTTGAAGGTTTGAAGAGAATTTCTTTGGTGCAATTATCAACAAATCAAATTCTTCTTTAGTTATTGTATTTGAACTTGTTTGTTTTGGATTAGATATTGCACTAGCGCCAATTCCACTGAGGAAAATAACCCCTATTAATACAAACGGTAGTATTTTTTTCATTTTTTTTCCTCCTTAAACATTTTAAGAATACCCTCCAATCTTAAGACTTGGGTCTCCTATTAAATTGAATTCTTGTACGCATTTGCATTGACCCCAACTACCTTGTGCGGAATGATTTTCGATGATATTGGTTATTGAATTACTGAATATATTGCCAAGAATCCTATTTTCATCGTTTCCAAAAAGTTTGAAAAACTCATTACATAATCCTGTTGTATATCCTGTTTGAACTATATCCGGTATACTGTCGTGATTAGAATCACCAACTGTTAGATATGCAGTTGAACTGCTTCCTATAAATGCAATGGAGCCGCCGTTTGATTTTTTAACCATATTCCATCCAAGGCAGTTACTAATGCATCCATCTATAAAATTAAAGAAATTAACATATTTCTTATAGTTTTTAAAAACGTTTAAGAAATTGAAAATACCCACATCTATTGTTGTGGTTAAACAACATCCAGCAATCATAACAGGTAACTTATCTCCGTTGTTTAACTTTTTAAAATTGTTATTATGAAAAACACTTATTTTTTCTTGGCTGTTTGGCATATATGTGTATATCTTATTTTGGTGTCCATGTCCTTGAAAAACTACAAATCCATGTCCTTGATTAAAAGCTGAAATGAAATTTTCCGCTCCAGTAAGGCTACCGTCTGAGGCATATAGTTTTGTTGGAGTAAATCCTTCCAAATACTGCATAACCCATTCGCAACTTTCTTCGCCTTCAAAAGGAAAAGGTTCTCCCATGCCGGGAAAGCTATCTCCGCCGATAAGTAGTATCTTGTTGAACCATTCCTGGCCATGGACATTATTTTCATATTGGATTATTTTATTAACAATACAATTTACTTCATCCTTTGTTCTACAGGGGAGTCTACCTAGATAAACATCAGGAATCAGATCGATAGAATCCTCAGGTGGGCCATTATCTTCCCATTCTGCAAAAATATTATCACCATCGGAATCCCAATCTTCAAATTCACCATTTTCCTTGTAAATATCAGCAAAATACAAATCACTGAAGAATCTCTTATGATAAAAATCACCTTCTTGCAGGTGAAACTTGTTATTTGCATATCTCACAGGGACATACCAATCAAATGATTGTCCACGTCTACCACCAATTAGTAAAACATATGTGATATTGAACTCTTCTATTGCATCTTTTATGAAATATTTTATCTGCTCTGCCTTATCCCGACCATCACATTCTGCGTAAATTTCTTCTGTTGTCTTTAAAAAAGTATGTACACCAATAGAATTTTTATGATCAAGAAGTGGTTGAATACTACTTGAAAACTTTTCAGGTGCGATAATTACCATATCATATTCATCACCGGTTACAGCTTGTTTTAAAGACGGTTTTTGAATATATGATGCACCAGCTCCAAATCCACCAATGACTAAAATTCCAACTAATACCATCGATAGTATTTTCTTCATATTTTCACTTCACCTTTTATCTACTTAAATTATGTTTTAGGATGTTGTTCAAAGAACTCCCATATAAGATCTGTTGCTGAAATCTCGCAAGGTGGCCAAAAAGCTTCTGGACCGCCAAACCACTCGTGACCACCATTTACAACAGTATATAAAACAACTTCAGAACCATCAGTACCATTTGCATATGTTTGTTTAATGATATTTCCACTTTCACTTGTTTCGATCTCAGGAGTGGTGTTACAATTATTATATTCAACCCAAAAGGATACCGATTTATCAACTGAAAGGAAATAGGTATTTACTATCACTTTAATCTTAGTATTAAAAAGGCGTAACGTACCATTGACCCATCCTCCATTATATGGAAGGTTTCTATCCAGTAAACCATGGAAAACAATAACAGAAACAGGATGAGCAGGTTCAGGAATTACATACAGAGTTGATTCAGTATACCATATTCCTCCAATGGAACCAGCTACAGGGGCAATGGCAGCGACAATATCTGATAAATCAGCACCCAAGCGATATGTCATCATCCCTCCACCAGATATTCCTGTGATATAGATTCTTGAAGAATCAATATTTAATTTTGATTTAAGACGGCTAATGAGAGCTCTAATAAAACCCACATCATCAATGTCGCAATAGTCCCAACAATTCCAGAGATGACCCAATAAATGAAGAGTGGGCATAAACGTGTTAAAAAATAGTATGATTCTTCCCAATAGCGGCGCTAAATGACCAGCTGGATAAACCACTATAAAACCTTCTTCATCTGCTTTTTTATCTAATTTTGTAGCTACTTTTAAATCAGGCCAACCACCAGTATGACCATGTAATCCAATGACAACTGGTACTGGTTCTGTACCATCATACTTGGGTGGAATGTGAAGTTGATATATTCGAATATGTCCATCAAATATCATAAAACGAAGGGAATTACGTAGAGTTATCTGTGATTCTACGTTGGTATCAGTAGGCTTTGGCGATTTTTGTACATATGATGCACCAGCTCCAAGTCCACTAACGACTAATATACCTATTACCAATAACGTTATAGTTTTCTTCATATTTTTCCTCCTTTTTTCTCGTATTATGTTTAAAAAACTTTTTTTAAAACAAAAGAGTTGTTGTTTAAAGTCTGAACGAAATGTGAAATTATACAGGAAATTCCCCTATATGTTCAATTTAGATGTTTTTTGTCAATATGTGCGCCTTTTTTGATAAGTATCTAATAAGTATTGTTAATTTAATAGTTTTATCATCTTTTCTATATCTGTTGTTGGTTGTTGACATATTTGGTTTTTGCATACAAATACGGTTGTTTGGTTTTTTATCTGAGTGTATTCTTTTATTAATGGCACAAGTTTTTCTGTTAATTTATCTTTTGAGTCTGGTTCTTTTAAAATAACTACCTTTTTTGGTAGATACATTGAGTGTATATTTTGAATTATTTTTTGTGTGTCTTGTTTGTCTTTGTTTCCTACAACCACTATTTCATAAGATGGACCTAGTGCAAAATCTAAACCTGTCATCATTTGTGTGTATCCACTGGGTGCTTGGTTTATTTGGTTGGTAAATGTTTTTCCGATTTCTATTGCTTTTTCTTCTAATTCTGTGTTTCCTGTTATTCTTGCTAGTCGAATTAGGTTGTACATTATTATTGAGTTTGCTGAGGGTAGTGCTCCGTCATATATTTCTTTGGTACGAGCAATTAGTTTTTCGTTCGTATCTGATGTGAAGTATAATCCACCATGGTCTTTGTCCCAGAAATGTTGTAATAGATATTTGTTTAGTTCTAATGCGGTTTGTAGATGTTTTGGGTTAAACGTTGCTTGGTATAGTTCTATAGTTCCATAGATTAAGAAAACGTAGTCGTCTGCAAAGCCTTGTATTATTACTTCGCCTTTTCTGTATCTGTGTAGTAGTCCTCCACTACTTTGTTTCATGTTTTTTAAAATAAAGTTAAGTGCTTTTTCTGCGTATTCAGCGTAGTTTTTATTGTTGAATGCTTGTGCTGCTTCTGCAAGGGCCGCTATAGTTAATCCATTCCAGTCAGTGAGTATTTTGTTGTCTTTTTCTGGGTGTATTCTTTGGTTTCTGATTTTGAAGAGTTTTGTTCTTATTTTTTCTAATTTATTTTGTAATTCTTTTTCTTTGATTTGATGTATTTTTGCATAGTCTTCTAAGGTGGTGGTTTGGTAGAAAATGTTTTGATGTGTTGTGTGTCCAGTTTCAGCTGTAAAGTTTCCTTCTGGTTTTATGTTGTAGAATTTACTTATTAGTTCTAGTTCTTCATTTGTTAGATGTTTTTTTAGTTCTTCATATTTCCATGTGTAGTATTTTCCTTCTACTCCTTCTGAGTCTGCATCTATTGCTGAGTAAAATCCTCCTTCTTTGGATGTTAAATCTCTGAGTATGAAATTTATTATTTCTTCAGCTGTTTTTCTGTAGATTTGTTTTTTTGTTGCTTGGTAGGTTTCTGTATAGGCTATTATTAGTTGTGCTTGGTCGTACAACATTTTTTCAAAATGTGGTAGTATCCATTTTTTATCTGTTGAGTATCTGTGGAAGCCATATCCGATGTGATCGTGTATTCCTCCTTGTTGTATTTGTTCTAGTGTTGTTTCTACCATTTTCATAGCATAGGCTTTCTTTGTTTTTTTCCAATATCTTAGTAAAAAAAGTAGTTGGTGTGGTGTTGGGAATTTTGGTTGGTTGCCAAATCCTCCGTATTGTTCGTCAAATGTGTTGAATAGTTGTTCGTAGGCCAAGTCAAGTGTTTGTTGGGTTAGTGTTTGTTGTGTTTTGGTTTGGTTTGTTTTTTGTAAAATTGTTGTTATTTGGTTGGCTGAGTTTTGTATTTCTTTTTGTTTGTTTTGCCATAGGTTTTTTATTTCAGGTATTAGTGTTAGTAGGCCTTTGATTCCAAATCGTGTGTGTTTTGGTAGGTATGTTGCTGCAAAAAATGGTTTTTTTTCAGGTGTCATTATAATGGTTAGTGGCCATCCGCCGGTACCTGTTATTAGTGTGGATGTGTTCATGTATATTTTGTCTATATCTGGTCGTTCTTCGCGGTCTACTTTTATGCATATGAAAGTGTTGTTTAGTTGTTGGGCTACTTCTTCATCTTCAAATGATTCATGTGCCATTACATGGCACCAGTGGCATGTTGAGTATCCTATTGATAAAAAAATTGGTTTGTTTTCTTTTTTTGCTTTGGAAAAAGCTTCTTGGGACCAAGGATACCAGTTCACTGGGTTTTTTGCGTGTTGTTGTAGATATGGGCTTTTTTCTTTTATTAGTCTGTTGTATTTTTTATTTAAACTGTTCATGTTGTTGTTTTGCTAATAATTACTAGTTATATTATTATTTGGAAAAGAAGGGGTAGTAGATTTTATACTAATTATAAGGCTGTGATAAGAGGTTTGAGCAGTGAACCACAAGTTTTCCAAATCGGTTCTAATTGTAGATTCTGAGCCGGTTTGTATTTCTTCTACCGAGACATCGAATGTTTCATAATATTTTGCATCTGGTCTTTCTCCTGCGGCTATCTGTTGGCTATGATTTTTTAAATATTACAGTATGTGTTTTTAATAATACTCCTTCAGTTTGCTTTTTATATGATGAAGAATTTAACTCTACAAATTAAATATATTGTATAAAAATGATAAAATGTAGGTATAAATTATATATATTTTTCAAATTCTTTTACATATCTTTTGAAAAACCATTGAGCAAATATAGTTTCATCTTTTTTCATCTGACTTTGTTCTAAAGCATTATAATAGCTATTTCTATCTGAGTAATCAATTACTATCATTGGGTATTTGTTTTTATTAAGTACATAATTCATAAATAATCTGGAGATTCTGCCGTTTCCATCTCCAAATAGATGTATGGTTACAAACTTTAGATGAACAAGTGCTGCTAAATATACTGGATGAATTTTAGTTCTATTTTTTTTGTACCAATCAAAAAATTCTGTTAGTAAAAAATCAAGATCTATTGGAGGAGGAGGCTTGTATTTACTCCCTGATATTCCAACGGGATAATTTCGTATTTTTCCTGCTTCTTCTTTTTTTGTTTCTTCAAAGAGTTTTTTATGCCAATACAGTAATGTTGTAAGGTTTATTTCTTTTTTATATGAGAGCATCTCGTAGAATACTTGTTGATGTTTTTCAGTTTCTTTAACATCTTCAATTGGTCTTCTTGCTGGAGTTATTCCTTTTTCAAGAAGTAAGGCTGTTTCCCTTAATGTTAAGGTTGATCCTTCTATTTTGTTTGTATTATATGTAAATTTTATTGTAAAATTTTCTAATTGTTTTTTTTTTGCAGATGGTGGTATGTTCTTTTTTTCTTTGTTGAATTTTTCTTTAATTTTGTCAAATTTTTCAAACCAAAATTCTTGATAAATTTCTAGTAAAAATTCTTCTTTTAATTCTTCGATATTTTTTGGTATTCTTTTTCCAAGATATTTTGTTTTTTTGTCGACTTTTCCATTTTTTCTATAACTATGTTCGAGGTAGTAGTAGGTTTTTCCTTCTATGTTTTTTTTTCCTATTGAAACCATACTGGTAATTAACTCTACAAATTAATAATTTTTTCTATTTTTTTAAAAATGTAGAGTTAATAGTAGCCTGGAAGCAATACCTAGCAGGTTTTTGGTCTAATCATGAGATTAATGATTAGAGTTTCATAGATAATTTCAGTTTATTTTATTTCTTTATTTTTTTTTATTATTTTCTTTCTGTAATCAACAGGTGTTAATTTATTGTTCGATTAAACATTTTCCTAGGTTAAATTGTAGTATCGTACATATTTTTTGAAAAAAATCTTTTATACGATCGATTCACTACAAGTAACTGGAGGAAAAATTATGAAGAAAATAATACCTGTTTTGTTAATTGGAATTTTATTGATTAGTTGTGTAACAGTACTTGGTTTAGAGAAAGAAAGTGATGTTTCTATTTTAAGTGTTAATGCTACGTTTTCTGAGCCAAGTATAAAACAAACATTTGTTGATGAAAATACTTTTGTTGAGATATTAATGAACGGGCCCGTTGGTACTTTATATCATGTTGGTGAACCGTTGCTACCAGTGCGGGTTGAAATTTTTGAGTTGCCTTTTGGAACAAAAATAGTTGATGTTTGTTGTGAAGTTGATGAGGTGCAATCTTTGTTTGTTTCGCATAAAATACTTCCTGCATCTGAACCTGTGACAAATAGTGAAGAACTTGTTTTTACTTTGGATGAAAGTACTTATCAATCAGATGAGTTTTATCCGAGGGCTTGGTATAAGGTGTCAACTGGTGGTGGTTTAAATGATGGTAATTTTCAAAAGACTTTTGTTACTGTTCAATTGTTTCCGTTGAGATATAACCCTGTTGTTAATAGGGTTGATTATGTGGGTAAGATGAGTATAACCCTTGAATTTCAAAAGCCGAAAGAACCTTTGTTTTCTCCTGATGATGATTTTGATATGGTGATTATTGCTCCATCTAAATTTTCTAAAGCACTGCAGCCTTTGATTGAACATAAGAATTCCACTGGTGTTAAAACGTTTTTGAAAACTACTGAGGATATTTACGAGAAATACGATGGTTTTGACAAACCAGAGAAAATAAAGTATTTTATAAAAGATGCTAAAGAAACATGTAATATTAGCTATGTGTTGTTGATGGGTGGTTTAAAATCATATTTTTATGGTAATCCACGGGATGATGCTAATCAGGGTTCAAAACATTGGAATGTACCAGTTAGATACACTAACACTGTTGAAGCAGGTACTTTTAATGATCCAGGTTTTCTTTCAGATTTATATTTCATGGACATCTACGATGGTGAAGGAAATTTCAGCAGCTGGGATTCTGATGGCGATGGGATTTTTGCCAGGTGGAAATACATTGGTGGTAACAGAGATGTAATTGATTTTTATCCTGATGTGTATGTGGGTAGACTTGCATGTAGGAATGTGCTTGAAGTTAAAACAGTGGTCAATAAAATCATCCAGTATGAAAGCAAACCAATTGATTCTTCATGGTATAAGAAAATGGTTGTGGTTGGAGGTGACGGGTTTGATGATTCACCTTTTGGAACTAATTGGTGTGAGGATGAATTATTCTGTGACATGTTTTTGTCTTATATGGATGGTTTTGAACCAGTGAAGTTGTATGCTTCTAACAAAGACAATAATTCAAAATACACACCTCTTACTTCAAACATCATACGTGAGATTAACGCTGGTTGTGGTTTTATTGTGTTTGCAGGTCATGGTTGTCCATATAAATGGGTCACCAATTGGCCTGGAGAGTTTAATAGTTCAATTGAAAACGGAGGTATATCCATTTATAATTTTCTACGTATCAGAAACGGCAAAAAACTACCTATTTGTTGTATCGAAGGAGGCTGTCATAACAGCATGTTTAATGTAAGTTTG
>Ga0209635_10000183_pt1 | contig 38791 bp, 39 predicted proteins | sample DeeMarSWOR230_32_FD_187463 | JGI IMG/M metagenome (GOLD analysis project Ga0209635, IMG submission 187463) | Marine sediment microbial communities from White Oak River estuary, North Carolina - WOR-2-30_32 (SPAdes) (version 2) | ecosystem: Environmental > Aquatic > Marine > Intertidal zone >...
ATCGTTTTTCTTATCCACAACAAAACCCAAAACTTTAACTTTCAAATCCACATCAGGGTTTATCTCAAGAATTTTTTTCTTCTCGTAATGGTTTCTGAATGACATCAAAATAACTAATGGGGTTTAAATATTAATATTCACGCCATTTATGCCCACATTTAGTACAACAATAAAACCTTGTGGGCGGCTCATCTCCTGATCTGGTCTGTTGCATGAACCAGTAGGCTTCATTGTTTTCACACTCAGGACAGATTATTTTTGTCTTTGGATATAGTTCGAGTGTATCTTCTTCAGTTATAACAGGTACTTTTCCTTCCCTAGTTTTCAGTTTTTCAGAAATACTCGTGGAAACGACTTTTTTTCCATGTGAAGTATGACCACATTTAGTACATGTGTAAACTAACTTCTTCTTCTTCTTCTCAGCAATCATCAAATTTCCACACTTATCACAGAATATCATCCAACTATACCTCCCCATATTTCTGTCAGTATCAACTTAGGCCAACCCAAGAATGGTATGACAAATACGGCCTTTCCATGTATTTTAGTGGGTTTCCATGGATCGTAAGATGGGTTGTGATCACCTTTGGTCGTGATTTCATTACCATTAATTTTAACTATCCTGTGCACTATCGGCGTACTTTGACCCTGTATATCGTAAACTATGACGTCTCCAGCCTTCAGTTCACTCGTATCAACGCCATCGACTACGAGCACATCCCCTCTGAGGAACCCATCTTTAATGGGCCAAGCATCTATCTCTTCTTCGGAATAACCCAGATTATTTTCAAGAAATTCATAATGCCTGACTTCTGTGAGAGAATCATGAGTCATCGAGTCTGAAACAACAGCAACTACAGGAAGGTCTGTACCCATAGCTAAGCCCAAGCTAAAGTTAAGTAAATAAGCAGCAACAACACCGAGCACTATGTAACCTATCGTTTCAATAACGTCTTTATCCATCTTATGCTCTTCCTCCACTCTCTCCCTTTACCAAAGCAGAAGCAATCAGATGAGCGACCCTCAGCGGCTCTGGTATTTGACTTCTCGTACAACTCAGTCTTATTATACTTTCTGCTTCTGTTTGTTTTAAACCTTTAAATTGGTAGTAGATATTTTTATTCTTTTCTATTTTCATTCTGTGAATCCTTCCGGCTTCTTCAATACAATTCCATCTTTTTTCAAAATCATCAAACTTTCGAAGAGCAGTTCTTATTTTCTTTAAATTCGGTTCCCTTCTGTTTATTGCGATTACAGGTAAACCAGTCTTCTCCCACAATTTCGAGATGTTTATCATGTTAAATCCACCGATGGTTATACCGTTGAACATTACCACTCGTAACTGTTCTTTGTGTTTCGATTTGTTTATTAATTTTATCAAAACTTTAGTCGCATCCATTCCATCTATTTCAACATCAGTCTTATAAACTCCGTCCAGAAATTCTCCGCCTCGGAAGACAACTCCTACAACAGGAACTTTGCCTTTTGATCTTGGGATGAAAGGGGCATCATCAAAGCCAGCAATCCTTATTTCTCTTTTAATGATTCTCATAAAATTCCCTTCTTATCTTTTTTCTGTCAAAAAGCTTATAAATTGTATATGTAATACCTTTTCAGTGGTTAAATGTCTTTCAGAACTGAGCAGGCTAGGAGATTGATGAGGATAAAGCTGGCTGATAAATCCAATGTTATCAACCATATAGAAAAAGTCACTAATAAGGCCTTGAAAATAGGAAGCAAATTGAAGAAAAGGGGGTTTGATGTTGACTTGGAACTCCTTGAAATTGGTGGTTATTTGCATGACATAGGTAGGAGTGTTACTCATGATGTCAGACATGGGATGGAAAGTAGTAGGATATTGAGAAACATGGGATTTTCTGAACCTGTTATAAGATTAGTTGAAAGACATATCGGAGCAGGAATAACTGCTGAAGAAGCTGTAAGACTTGGTTTACCAAAAAGAGACTTTATACCAGAAACCATAGAAGAGAAAATCCTTTCTTACGCTGATAAGTTTCTTGAGAGTGAGTTGGTTTTCAAGACGATTAACGGTGAACAGGTTATTGAGAGAAAACAAATTGAATATGATTCGATTGAACCAACACTAAAAAGATTCAGGGAAATTTTTGGTCCAAAAAACCCTGTTGTTTTGAGATTAGAAAAATTGAGAGATGAGATGGAAAATTTAATCAATTAATATTTTTAACTTAACATATACATTTTACTTTAAGGGATTAGAATGGTAAGAAAAATTTTCCCAGAAGCGACTAAGAGACTTTATCATCGCGTGTTTGTTTGTAGAAAATGCAAGAGTAAGATTAGAGCAGATTATTCTAATGTTAGAGAAGGGAAAGTAAAGTGTAGGAAATGTGGATCTAAATTATTGAGACCTAAAAGAAAGGAAAAGAAGGTCTAAAGATGGAAAGCAAGCTAATTAAGAAATGGGTCAAAGGAGGATTAAGCCCTTCCAAAGATTTTGAATTCTTTACAAGGAGAGAGAATATTGTTTTAGGAAAATTATTAGATCAGCCCGCTGAAGTGGAATACAATTGTCCTTTCTGTGGGTTTTATGAAATAAAGACAATTGAAATGGAAAAGGGAAAGAAAAAATTCAAGAGACCAAAGTTCAAATGTTCTAAGTGTGGAAAGACAATAATACTTCCCAGTTTAAAAAAATGATCCCATGAATACGGAAGAAGCAATTAGTTTGATTAAAGAAAACATCCAAAAAGAAAACCTCTTTAAACATATTCTGGCTGTAGAGGCAATAATGAGGGGAATTGCCAATCATCTTAATGAGGATGTTGAATCATGGGATTTGGTAGGTCTACTCCATGACATAGATTATGAAAAGACCGAGAATGATCCAAAAAATCACGGGATAATTGCGGAAAATCTGCTCAAAGGAAAAGTTGACGAGAAGATTATTAAAGCAATAAAATCTCATAACTTTGAGCATACTGGTGTCATACCCGAAACAAAAATGGAAAAGGCTCTGATTGCAGCAGATGCTATTTCAGGATTGATAGTTGCCACTGCTCTAATGATGCCCTCTAAAAAAATAAAAGATGTTAAAGTTAAATCGATCAAAAAGAAATTCAAGCAGAAAGATTTTGCAAGGAGATGTAGTAGAGAAAGGATTTTAGTTTGTGAACATGTTGGGATCCCAAGAGAAAAATTCTTTGAAATTGCTTTAGAAGCAATGCAGGAAATAAATGAAGAATTGGACCTGTGAACCGAATAACTCTTTAAATATTATTAATATAATCTAAACGATGAGACTTCCTGTATGTGCTATCTGTAAAGGAGGAAAATTACTCTGTGGAAAAAAATTTTGTCCTATTGTTCAGAGGATGGAATTCTGGAAGACTAAAATAGAGAAAGTGAAAGATTCCTTTTTTGGTACTACCCCACCATCTGTTTTTGTTGGGAGGTATAACTATCCGAAAGTTAATGTTGGTATCCTGTCCCCACCAGTAGAAATCAAAAATGCAGAGATACTGGATTTTCCCGAAGTATGGTACAAAGACCAATCCACAATAAGACAAATCCTCGATTACAGGTCAGAGATGATTCATTCTAGGAGAAGCCAAAACGTCAAACGACCACAAGGAAATCTGTTGGAAGTAATGCAGGAGTTGGCGATGTCAAAGCGTTCAATAGATATTGAGGTCTGGTTAAAGTCAAAACCGAAATTCCAGTTCAGTATCAGTAACTTCAGACCACCTATCGGAAACCCTGCAAACATTAAAGAGGCTAAAATTGCTGAAAACGTGAAAGTATCTAGGAATGTTGATAGAGTAATATCAGATACAGATTTGAAAGCAGGAAATGCAGTTACTCACTTATATGGTTATAAGGTTCCTGTTTCTAAGATTGAGAAAATATTCTCTATCGGTTTACTTGGTTTGCCGTTCCAAAAAAAATTAGTTCCGACCAGATGGAGTATAACTGGAGTGGATGACATCATCGGACGGGATTTGAGAGAAAGGATCAAAAAATACTCAGAACTATCACAGATACAGGTTTTCCATAATGAATACATAGGTAATCATTACGAAATCATATTATTCCCTGAGCCATACGAGTATGAACTGATCGAAATAAAACAACCGAAAAGTGTTTGGAACCCTTATGGCAAATACGCAACAATCTATTCTGATTATGAGTCATACTGGGGAAGAAAAGATTATGCTTATAAGACTGGCGGAGCGTTCTATGCCGGAAGGATAGCTGTCACTGAATATTTAGAAAAAATAAAGAGGCAAGCCTCGATTCTGATCATACGCGAAGTCTTACCTTCTTACTATGCCCCCTTAGGAATATGGCAGATGAGAGAAACTGTTCGGGGAGCATTTCAAACTAAACCAGAGGCATTTGATTCTATTGATGAAATGATTAAGAAAGTTTCAAATAGGTTGACGATTCCAACAGGAAAATTATTAGAAAGAAGTAAGTTGTTTCAAAAAATAAAACAACAGACAAAAATTAAAAAATTCTTCAACCAACCAGAAACAATAAAAACATAGCGATAATAAATATTATAGTAGTTTATGGAAAAAGTAAAAACAGGTATACCGAATTTTGATGAACTGATTGGTGGTGGTTTCTACTCAGGTTCAAGTATTCTGGTTTCTGGGAGCGCAGGTGCAGGGAAGACTATTTTTTCTTTACAATTCCTCTACACTGGGGCATTAAATAACGAGCCAGGTGTTTATATTAGTCTGGAAGAAAATGTAGAAAGTATCGAAAGAATAGCTGAGGAATTTAAATGGAATCTCAAACCATTAAAAGCAAAAAAACTTTTATCTATCGTACGTTTTTCACTCTTCTCGACCGCGAACTTTGAGAAGTTCATATTTGATACCATAACTAAGACTAATGCCAAGAGAGTCGTGATCGATTCGATTTCAGCTTATGGCGCATCAATTAAAGAGGAAGATAAGAGACGTGAGGTATTCCGTCTGATCGAAGCGATAAAACGTCTAAACTGCACGGTTATCTTGACAAGCGAAGTTCCTACAGATTCTTTGAGTATTACTAGCAGATTTGGGATAGAAGAGTTCATGACTGATGCGGTAGTGTTTTTGTATAATATAAGAAAGGAAAATGTTAGGGTAAGGGCTATAGAAGTTCTGAAAGCAAGGGGTATATCACACGATAGAAGACTTGTGCCCTTTGAGATAACCGACAAAGGAATTGCAATACATCCAGAAGGTAAAGTGTACTGAATTAATAATTTAAACCTGACGCATGATTTTAGCCTTTGTGATTTACAAGGGTTTAGTTGTTAATCAATAACTGTCTAAGTTAGATTTATATCCCGTCTTTTACAATTTTAATTTATGCTGACGACGGGGGTAAAAAAGTTTGATGAAATTACGGGTGGTATTCCTGAAGGATCTATTACGATGCTCCTAGGACCTGCTAATATTGGAAAATCTGATTTTTGTACCCAGTTTCTTTGGGAAGGACTGAAAAAAGGACATCCCATGCTGCTAATTCTCACAAGAGGAGACCCAAAGGATGTAATCAATAATTTCGAAAAGGTTGGTTGTAAAATTGAAGATTATGCAAAAAAAGAAATGGTCAAAATTATAGATTGTTATTCTGAGTTCATAGGTATAAAGTCTGCCAGATCCTATGTAACCAAGGTGAGCGGACCATCTGACTTGACAGCTCTGTCCTTCCAAGTATTTAACACTCTCAAAGACTATCAGAAATTTCAAAAACCCGTAAGATGTGTTTTACACTCTATTTCAACCTTGTTTCTTTATAACACACCAGAGACTATGTTGAGGTTTTTCACCCATATGATTGGAATGGCAAAAACAATGAACGCAACTCTGATCTTTACTCTCGAGAGGATAATAGGTGAGGAAATGGCACACAAAATTTCTGAGCTGGTCGATGGGATGATAGAGTTTAAGGTAGAGAGGGAATTATTTTTAATCAATCCTCAAAGATTAGGAAAAAGACTCTTCGGTCAATGGATTCAATACAAATTAACTGAGACAGGAATAAAATTGATATGAGGTCTCCTAAATGAATTTATCAGATAAAATAAAACTTTCATTTTTGGCATTCCTTGGAAACACAGGAATAATCGATATCAAAAAATTAATTCTTGACGGAAAGTTAAAACTTACTCCTGGGATGGCTTATGAGTTTTCTGCGGGCGGGCTAGGCACCATCATTGTAAACGAAGTAAAAAGGATAGTTGAGCTAATGCCTTCTAAGGCCAATGATATTATACTTAAAGGAGCAAGAGATGCTGGAAAAGAATCTGTTATACTTATTAAGGAACGTTTTAGGGAAGACCATAATGCCTACAATTCGGATAAAGCCCTACTGATAATCATGAACTGTTTAGGAATGAACAAAGAGAAAGGCGGGCAAAGAATTAAAATATCCGAAAAAGAGACTACAGGTTATGTAAATGAATGTCCTTTCTTAAATGTTATTTTAAAAGAAAAACTTTCACAAGTTTGTATGGTGTGTGAAGGTTTCTGTCAAGGTATAGTTGATGCCGTAGAGAAAGGTTCTACTGTAACCATCCCGAAAAAAATGAGTAAAGGGGATAAATACTGTGAATTTCTTGTAAGAAAAACGATTCCTGTAAAAGAAAAATATTTAGAAATGAGATTAGACTTACCCGTTGATTTCATCCATGAATTCACAGTGAAAGAGTTAGGCAGGATTCTTATGAAAATGGGTAAAAGAACAATAAAAGCAACGACTCCTAAAACATATAAAACCATACTATTCTGGGGAGCTAGGTATGCAGGAAGAGAAATTGCCGAAGTAATGAAAAAACTTGGTATAAAAGACGGACTCAATGCTGTTGAAGCAGGTACAGTATTTTTCGCCCAATCATCTCGAATGAGACGTATCCAAATAAAAATATCTGAAAAGGAGAATATAGGTCATGTTTTTGTGTGTCCTTGGGCATCTATTGCTATAAAAGATAAGATCCCAGAAGCTTGCATGATGTGTGAAGGATTTTGTCAGGGTGTAGCTGATGCTATGACCAAGAATTGTATTGCAGAGATTCCAAAAAAGATGACTGAAAACGATGAATACTGTAAATTTGTGTACAAGATAGTTAAGTGAGATATGCCATGAAAATATCGGACAAAATAAAACTTTCGTTTTTAGGATTCCTTGGAAACACAGGAATAATTGATATAAGAAAATTAGTTCTTGAGAATAAGTTAAAACTACCACCAGATATGGCTTATGAATTTTCTGTGGATGGAATGGATACCATAGTTACAAACTTAACAAAAAGAATAGTTGACATATTGCCCCAAAAGATTGAGGAGAAGGTACATTATGAAGGTGGAAGAGATTCTGGGAGAGATTTTGTGCTCGTGTTGAAAGGTCGTGGTTTAATTGATAAAGTAGATACGGTAAACAACAACATAGACGAAGCCATACCATTTCTAATGAAAACTCTTAAAAGGGATTATAATGTAAAGAAACTGACAAGTAATGAATCAGTATATCATGTAACAAAATGTCCCTTCTTAGAAGGTATTCTAAGTTATAATGTTCCACAATTTTGTATAGTATGCGAAGGTCTGTTTCAAGGAGTGGCTGATGGTACAAACAAGGGTTCTACTGTAACCATCCCGAAAAAAATGAGTAAAGGGGATAAATACTGTGAATTTCTTGTAAGAAAAAAAAGAGCATCTAAAATTGAACCACCTTCTGAAAGAAAATTACAACTCCCACTTGATACAGCTCATGAATTTGCAGTAAAAGAGACTGCTAGAATACTTATAAAAGTGGGGAAAAGAGTAGAGAAAGTAACGACTTCTAAAACTTATAGAACTATGCTTTTCTGGGGAGCAAGGGACGGTGGAAGAGTGGTCGGTGAGATGATAAAAAGGTTTGGTGTGAAGACTGGTGGAACTAATGCTGTTGAAGCAGGAACAACATTCTTTGCACAAGTTGCAAGAATGAAACGTGTGCAAGTAAAATCAACGGAAAAAGAGAATATAGGTCATGTTTACGAATGTCCTTGGACAGATATTGCTATAAAGGATAAAGCTCCCCTAACTTGTGTAGTATGTGAAGGTTTTTGTCAAGGTATCGCTGATGTCATGGCTAAGGATTGCACTGTAGATATTCCCAAAACAATGATTCATGGAGATGAATATTGTAAGTTCATATACAAGAAAGTTAAATGAGATATCGATATGAAAGTGTCTAATAGAAATAACTATTATCAGGTGTCCAATTGATGATGAGTGTAACCGAAATATTTCGCTCTGTATCTATCATTGCAGGAATCCTTATAGGTTTATTTGCGTATAGAATTTATGTTCTTACGAAAGGTGGATCAAAAGGATGGAAGTATCTGACTATAGCAGGTATGTCCTTAAGCATATGGGCAAGTCTGCAAGTAATATTTATGTTCATTTTACCCATAAAACTTGTTCGAGTAATCGCTGGTATGTTTTTATTTCCTTTAATGGCATTTTTCAGTCCAATAGCTACTACAACGCTTCTTAAAGATATGAAGATAAAAAAACCAAAATGGTTTACGCAAAAAAATATGATCTATTATTTTTCTCTTGCAAGTGTACTACTTCTTATATATAATATCTTAACCCCTTTCAATGATTTTTTAGCTGAAATTCTTTCAATAGTTCACACTCTTATACCCGTTTCATTCATACTTTTAGTATTGGGTAGTTATTTTATAGGAAAAGGAACGAAGCAGAGAGCATGGATGTTAATATCTGCAGGTTCGATAGCACTCATAGTTGGTACTGCTCTGATCTCTTATACTGGTAATTGCTGTGGTAACAGTGCTGGGTTAAAATTATGCGAAGGCTATGTGTATGATTATGTACCATCAACTCCTCTGCCATGTGTAGCTTCAATTTTACCGGTTGCTTTAAATGGTGCAGCTTTTCAACTAGCAGGTATTTTGCTTTATTGCGATGCATTTCTTAGAATTTGGAAACCGATGGAATTTACATAATATCGTTTAGGATATTGTATCTAAGACAATAAATGAAACTCTAGATAAAAATTCCGAAAAAAATAAATTGGAGATTAACCTTTTTTAACTTTTTTTGTCTTGTCTTTAGTGGCTTCTATAAAAGAATTTAGTCCCTCTTTAAACGCAGTCCTTCCAACAGGACCAACTATCTTTGAATAAGATAATTCTATTTCACTAAGTGCGGCAATCAAAACTTCGAATTCTTCTTTTTCTGATATCTTTCTTTTAAATTTAAAATTGACTCTATTTTTTGAAATCTCTATATTCTCTATGTATTCATACTTTGATTTTACCTTTTCTAATGATCGAGAAACAAGTCTACTAGTAAGACGAGGGCCTATTGTTTTTTCAATAGTTTTAATTACATTGTTTACCGATTTAGATACGGCCTTTGCATCCATATTCTCACATTAAAATACTTTCAAATCTCCCATTTCTATACAAATTATTAAATTATCTTTCAAATAATTGGTTACCCCCAATTAAAATTATGCTAATCTATAGAATACCAAAAAAATAAAAAAACTATTAATGCATTAAACCTTTCTCAACCAACCTTCTTAAGCTGACCTTTTCTTGGAACGTTTAGTTGCAACTCACCCCTAAACTCTGTTGTGTAACCACCTGTCACTTCAATGGTATCTCCTTCACCGACTTCATCAATCTGTTTTCCCCAAAGCGTCAAGAATATCTTCCCAGTTTCATCCTCTACAGTGGCAGTTGCAACCTTAGTTTGGTAACCAAGTTTAGTTCTTACACTCCTAGGCTCAGAAACATCAACAACTTTAGCAGTCAAATTGATGTTACTCATCCCAAGTTTCAATTCATTTATTTTCAATCTTCTTCCTCTTCCTTTTCATCCTCTTCGGATGGTTCTTCTTCAGTAATTTCTTCTTCTCCTTTTGTTTCACTGACTTTCTCTCCAACTGCAAACCTTCTGCTCACTTGATTTATTTTTATCTTACACTTTTCACCCTTCTTTGTATTCGGAACGAAGATGACGAAGTTCTTGACTCTCGCTATTCCATCTCCTCTAGATCCTACTTCCTTTATCTCAACGTCGTACGTCTCACCGATCTTAACTGGTTTTTCAAATCCTCCTTCGAAACCTCTATTACCGAATCTTGGTCTTGAGAACCTTCTCTCCATGTCATAACCTCCTTAGTAACCTACCCAGAATTAACTGAGTGGAAATTCAAGAATTAGTACACCTTAAATTTTAACCCCCGTTGAATCGAATTAAAAGTTAATTCAATCCTCATATTTAAATAGTTTATCCCACATACCCTAGTTCTCTCTCTTCAGTTTTTTTCTCTTCCATAACTTTCTTCTTTGTCCTTTCATCGAACTGTGCGTAGAACTGAATGAGTTTTTCACTCAAGCTAGGTGTTAGACTCTCCATCGCTTTCTCGAAGTGTTTCATCGTTACTTCCTTTGATTTCTTGTTTTCTCTTAACGCGTGCATCGCAGCTTCCCTACTGAGTGCATCCAAATCCGCTCCAGAAAAATCTACGGTCTCTTTGGCGAGTTTTTTCAAATTAACTCCTTTCAGAGGCATGTTTTTTGTCTTAATCTCAAGTATCTTTAACCTTGCTTTCTCATCTGGTGCTGGTACTAGTATGTGTCTATCAAACCTCCCAGGTCTCAATAAAGCGGGGTCAAGCATATCTGGTCTATTAGTTGCCGCTATGACTACGACATCATGTAATTCCTCCAATCCAGACAACTCAGTCAACATTTGAGATACTATTTTTTCTGTTACGTGTTCTCCGTAACCTAGACCTCTTCTCGGTACCATTGCATCTATTTCATCGAAGAATATGATTGAAGGAGATACTTGTTTTGCCCTCCTAAAAAGTTCTCTAACCCTTCTTTCACTTTCACCAACCCATTTCGAGAAAAGTTCAGGTCCTTTCACGGAGATGAAGTTAGAATTCGATTCTTTTGCCACAGCCTTAGCCAACAAGGTCTTTCCGCAACCAGGTGGACCATAAAGAAGAATTCCTGATGGCGGTGTTATTCCCATTCTCTTAAAGGCATCAGACATCGTCAATGGCCATTCAACTGCTTCTCTCAACCCCTGTTTTACCTTTTCAAGACCACCTATATCAGACCATCTCACGTTGGGAGTTTCTATTAAGACTTCTCTCATTGCAGATGGTTCGACTATTCTCATCGCATAATCAAAATCAGCTTTAGTGACCTTGAGTTTCTCTAAAGCTTCTTTCGGTAATTTTTCTTCCTCCTTCCATTTTATCTTTGGTAATAATTTTCTGAGTGCATGCATCGCAGCCTCCTTTATTAAAGCGCTTATATCAGCTCCGGTATAACCATAAGTGATTTCTGCTATTCTTTTCAAGTCAACATCTTTGGCAAGAGGCATGTGTCTAGTGTGAATCTCGAGTATTTCTTTCCTACCTTTTATATCAGGAATACCTATCTCTATTTCCCTATCAAACCTTCCAGGTCTTCTCAACGCAGGATCTATAATGTTCGGGACGTTGGTTGCTGCGATAACTATCACTTTACCCCTCGACTTCAACCCATCCATCAAGGTTAACAACTGACTAACAACTCTCCTTTCAACTTCTCCGTGAACTTCTTCTCTCTTTGGAGCAATCGCATCTATCTCATCTATGAATATTATGCTTGGTGCATTCTTCTCAGCCCCTTCAAAGATTTTTCTTAAGTTTTCTTCTGATTGGCCATACCATTTACTCATGATCTCAGGTCCGTTTATCGTTGTGAAGTATGCACCCGATTCATTGGCTACAGCTTTTGCCAAAAGTGTCTTTCCGCAACCAGGTGGACCATGTAGTAAAACACCTTTAGGAGGCTCTATACCCAGCCTTGTAAATAATTCAGGGTGTCTCAAAGGAAGTTCAATCATTTCCCTGACTTTTTGAATAGCGTCATGGATTCCACCTATATCCTCATAAGTGACAGCAGGCACAGCTCTTTTCTCTAGTTCAAACCCTTTGGGTAACCTTCGTAATATTTCTACCTGAGTCATATCAGTTATTCTTACAATCCCACCAGGGTCTGTATTTACTACAACGAACCTAGTCTCACCAGTCGGAGTAAAGAAGAACTCTTCAAAATCAAATCCAAAGAAATCGCGAAATATACTTGGACTTGTCTGATACTTATCCCTATTCTTGACAACAGGAGAAGGGACTATGATATCACCTTTACTAACAGGTCTGTAATAAATGTTCTGTTTGATGATATTCGAACTAACTTGGATAACTACACCTTCCTGTGCCGGAGCAAGTGTAACTTTTTTCGCTTCTTTGACATCTGCCTTCCTTATCTTTACAGCATCACCAACTCCGGCACCAACATTCCTTCTGAGAAGACCATCCATCCTTACCACGTTTAACCCAGCATCAGCAGGATAGGATCTGACAGCGATTGCACCAGTCTTTTTAGTTCCTTCTATTTCGATAATTTCCCCCTCCTTTATCCTAATTTTCTGCATACTGTTCGAGTCTATCCTTACTATTCCCCTTCCAAACTCTTCTCTCTGAGTTAGTTCACCGACCTTCAATTCGACCTCCACTTCATTATCCTTCATCCAAACACCTTCTCAGCATTTCCTCCCTCTCTTCATCCAATAAAACATCGAACATATTCCATTTAATCTTATCTTCCCAGTCTTCAAAAAACCTTCTCATTCTATCCATATGTCTTTTCATGATTATGAAGATTGATCTGTCAATCTTAACGTGTGGTATCTCGTCTAACAAACCTTCTCTCCTATAAGTATACCTCTTCTCTTCTTTCTTTACTATTTGTTTCCAGCCGTAGAGCTCTTTGTAGAATTTGTTCCTCTCAGACATACTATTGAATTTCCTTGTGTGAACTGTAAAGGTTATCAATACGGCTCTTTCCCTTTCAATCATTTCCACCATCATTTAGTGTTTATTTACACTATAACATTAATGATTTTTAAAGTTTTCGGTCAACCAATGAAAGTTTTATTTATTTAAACCTTAACATATTTCTGGGGGTTATGTCAAGAATTATTGGTGTTGTTTCTGGGAAAGGTGGGGTAGGGAAGACCACTGTTGTAACAAACCTTAGCACAGCTTTAGCAACAAGATTTAACAAGGAAATTACAGTCATAGATTGTAACGTCACGACATCACATCTTTCCATGCACTTCGGAGCATACTTTCATCCATTGACCTTGAACAATGTCTTGAAGGATGAAGCATCCGTAGAAGAAGCTATATTCAGACATTCTAGCGGTGTTAAGGTTATTCCCGCTTCTTTAAACTTATCTGATCTAGTCGGAGTTGATATCTCCATTCTCTATTATAAGATAAGTGATTTGTTTGAAAACGAAGATTTCGTTTTCCTAGATACTGCTCCCGGTTTTGGTAAAGAAGCTATTTCAGCAACAAAGGCATGCAAAGAAGCATTGATAGTCACAACTCCCAATATACCTGCCATTACTGATGTTATTCGTGGTAAAGGCGTTCTGAAGGAATTAGGTGTTGAACCTTTGGGGATAATTCTGAACAAAGTAATAGGAAAGAAGTTTGAATTGACTACTAGAGAAGTTGTTCAGTTGACAGATTTACCTATATTAGCAAAAATACCTTATGACTTAAAATTACTCGAGAGTTTGGCTGCTAAAGCTCCCATAGTCGTTTACGACGAGAAGTCAACTGTTAGTTTAGAATTCTTCAAATTGGCATCCATGTTAACTGGAGAAGTTTATGAGCCACCTAAATTAGGTTTCTTTGAAAAGTTGAGTAGAGTTTTTAGAAGGTCATCCTGATTATTGAGTAATACAATTCAATATTTCACCAATGCTCCACGCCTGTGAAATACAACCTCTACTCTCGAAAGGCTTATCTCCGTCCACAATCTCAGAAATAGTTCCCAAACCAAATCGCATTATCTCCTCTTTAACAAATGGTTTTATTGTTTTATTTATGATTTTTTTATTACCGTTGGTTTTAACCCAACTTCTTACAAACAGTCCAAACAACCAAGGCCATACAGTTCCCTGATGATAAGCTAGATCTCGTTCTCTTATATCGCCGAAATACTTCCCACGGAATCTAGGATCACTTTTCGATAAAGTTCTCAATCCGTGCTTAGTCAATAATTTTTTTTCAATAAATGAAACCACTTTTTTCATCTTTTTACCATCCAACATGCTGAAATCCAAACCAACAGCAAATATTTGGTTCGGTCGTAAAGTATTATCATTCAAACAGTCATCAAGATAGGAGCCGTTCCAAAATTTTTCGTTAAAACTTTTTCTAACCTTTTGGGTAAGAGTAAAATATTTTTTCTCATCTTCACCTAACTTCTCAGAGAAAAACTCCATTATTTTCAAGGCATTATACCATAAAGCCTGTATTTCAATTGCTTTGCCTTCTCTTGGTGTAACATACTTTCCATCCAATTTAACATCCATCCAAGTCAATCCAGGTCCATGAGATATCAATCCATCTTCACTCATCTTAATTCCAAAATCAGTTCCTTTCACATAACTTTCAACTATTTTTTTCATTACTGGCCAGACTTCTTTAACGAAATCTAAATCTTTTGTTTGTTTATAAACTTGGTAAACCCTGTCTATGAATAAGAGACTGGTATCAACAGAATTGTAAGATATTTTTTCTGAACTAGTAGGCAACATATTAGGGATTAAACCATTCTTACAAAAACCTGCATAAGTTTTCAATATGTCCTTTGTCTGTGAGATTTTTCCAGTAATCAAACATATTCCTGGAAGTGCTATCATCGAATCTCTTCCCCACTCCCCAAACCAATGGTATCCAGCAATAATAGATTTTTTATGGTCGAATCGTGTTATATCATGAGAATCTGTTGCAAGAACTAACCATTTAATCCAATCTTCTTCAGGGATTTCTTTATCCTGAAAAAATTTTGTCAATAGATACCTTTTCCTTCCAATTTCTTGTTCAATGATTTTTTTTGGTTCATCTAACTCTTTCTCTGGGATTGAATATCCAGCAGCAATAAACAAGTTTTTTTTATTATTGTAAACTCTGAATTCAAAATAACCTGGGTTATAATTATCCTCTATGCAATCTTCACCTCTCTCTGCATCTACTTCATAGAGGAAATTCTTATACCATTTCTCGCGTTCTGTTAACTCGTTTTCTTCGAATTCACATCCATTTAAAATTAAAAAATTGTTATCTGGGAGAGTAATTTTTACAGTTTTGTTTCCTTTATGGATCTTAAAATTTATCGGAGATTTAGTTAAAGAATAAATCGATCTATAATTTATGAGTGGGTAGACTCTAAAAATGAAAGGTTCTTTTACGTTTTCGAATTCATATTTCACTACAACAACATTCTTTACAAAATTAGTGAAAATTGTTTTTTTAACTTCTATACTATCCACCCTGTAAGTGAATTGAGGAAATGGGTTCAACTCAAATTTAACTTGATAATTGTAACCCTTTGGATGTACTGAATCTAGATATCCGTTTGTCGATAATTTCACTGTCTTATTATTCAATGTCAGTTCTTCATCCAGTTTTGAAAGGATAACTTTTCTGTCCAACGGAGGTTTATCCGATGCTACCAATAGGCCGTGATATTTTCTTGTGTTCATTCCTATTACAGTTGAGGAAGCATAACCACCGAATTCATTCGTTATTATCCATTCGAGTTTTTTTGACTTGTTTATATTTCGAATGGTATTCTTATCGATTTCTATTACTGGCAAATCCATCCTAATCACATCAAAAATTTTTCCTCAAATCTCTAGCGAGATCTTCAGGAATGACTGTTATTACTGGTTCTTTATGCAATATCTCACTATAACCTCTATCTGTTGTATAGTATTCACGCAACTTTGGCCTTGAAACAATCTTTACGTTCAAAGAGAAGAAGTCCCCTAAGTGTTCATCAAGAGGAGCAGAAAACATGACCATGTTGTATCCAGTTCCATGTCTGTTGATACACTTAAAGATTCTCCATATACCTTCACTTAAATTGTTAATCTCTTCCTCACCCATCTCAAAGAATGATGATACATTTCCCTTTACAACACCGATGACCTCATTGTTACAAGTAGGAGCAAAATTAGTGAACCAAAAAATTGAACCAGTTTTTCCTACGTATCTTTCATCATCTACCTCTTGTTCAATCAAATTCTGCCAATAATTAGTCTTGTTCTTGTTAAAATATTCCCAACTTTTCCTATAGTACAGATCTGTTATAACACTCGGTGACGTAGAATTCAAAACTTGCACATGTGGATGAATCAAAGATGCTCCAGCAGTCGGGAGGTAATTAAAATTTATGGAAGAAAACCTAGCACTCTTATCTTTCTCATTGATGATTTTAAAGAACCTTAAACACCCTTCAAGACAATCCTTCCATATTTGTGGTTTAATCTCGTCTATTGGTAAGAAATGTTCAGATGTTAAAACTCCTACTGCATGGTATTTACAGAAAGGGTAAAGATTTGGAAAAAGTATAAATTCATTAACTTTTATCTTACCTCCCGGAATTAAAGAAGGAATGAATCTAGGAGTTGATTTTTCAATCCTTTTCTTGCAAAAAAAACATTTTTCATTGGATTTCCTGATTATTTTCTCATCGAATTTACCTTGCATATGGATAGGTCTTGTCGCCCTTTCTATGCTTATTCTACACCACTGTCCCGTTAATGGGTCTTTCCTCCTTTCTGTCACTTGAATTTCTTTTTTAAAATCTTTTAAAGGAGAAAGAAATTCTGACTCTACCAGCTGTTTAGTGAATTCAATTTTGGTCATAAATATCTATTCAAATTCTTAATAAATAATTCTGTCTTCACTTAGAAATCTAAGATGACTTAATTCTTTTTTTCATTTTCTTGATAGCTAGACCATGAGCTTCCAGATAATGTTTTATCTGATACTTCCAATCAAGTTTTTCAATCAGGTATCTAGTCTCCATTTTTGCTCTCGTCCTTTCTTCCTTATCCAAAAAGACACACCACTCCATCATTTTTGTCAAATCTTTAACTATTTCCTTCTTGCTCCTACCTCTAATCTTTAGAATTTTAATTGCAGGGTCCTTTCTAACTTTTTTACTGTAATTAAAAATGAACGAGCCAAATCCTGCTACATCAGTAGTGAGTGATAGAACTCTCAAAGCAGCAGTTTCAAAAGGCGTATAGCCCCATGGTTCGTATCTAGATGGGAACACGCCCATAGAAGTCCCTATAACAAAATCTTGATATCCCATTCCTAACAAACCATCAGTCGGAGAAAGATAAGTTGGATAGAATATCACTCTAACTTTATCATCAGCTTTATTGGTTAAATTATTCTTTTTGAGACATCCAATTATTTCATCATCCTTTTCATCGTAATTAAGTTCGAAGGCACAGATAGGAGCATTCTTGCCTCTGAACCTGGAGAAGAAGTGTGATAAAGCAGTGGTCCTAGCGATAAAAGTTTTGCTCACTACACGTTTAAAATCTATCTTTTCCCCGTCAAGTATTTGATTGATTATGTCATCTTTCATCTCGAAAAACTGCTCTCCTACAACATCCTTAATCTTGTGATACTGGAAAATTAATTCTAGAACTTCTTTTTTTGGTCCTTTTACATTAGATGGAACAAGAATAAATGCAAAGATGTTTCTCCTGAGTTTTTTTTGTTTTAAACTATCATTCAAGTTACTCAGCGCTTCTATGAATAAGTCGACTCCCTTGTTCAAGAATTCGTATCTACCAGAAATGAAAAATACGATGTTATCCTTCATATGGAGGGGATAGTGTGGAGAGAAGTAAGCTTCTAAAAACTCATTGATAGGTTTTCTGTACCTACTATGAAATACAGTCAAAGTTTCAGTTGTAAAAAATTCATCAAAATCTAAAGAATTCGGTGTAATTTCATCTGCTCCCTTGCAGAGTATATATTTTGCTTCCTCATTGACTATATCACTCACAGCGGTAAAGGCATCAGCATACATTGCACATGCTTTCTCGATCGTATGTTGGGCTTCAAGATGATACTTGTAAGATTCCTTTTCCCTAAAACACTTATTTTCCTTCAAACCCCCAGTGACCTCTTTGAGAAGATCTTCGCCAGCATAAGACTTTGCTCTACCGATTCGGGTCGCATGAATGGTAAACACCAAGCCAACATGAACCTTTTTCTTTAGTAAGTACAATAAACCTGCACCAGAGAGCCATTCGTGAAAATGAACCACATTTTTTTTACGTTTAAAATGATTACTCTTTACTAATTTTTCTATTAACATCCCGGCAGCAGTTGACCATGCGACAGGTTCTTCATAATCAAAACCTACCCTTAGGGAATCTATCTTATAATCTTCCCACAACCATCTCTTTATTAGGTTTATGTTTTTATCAGTAACTTTTTCGTTTCCAAAATTTGCTTTGGCTGTTTTTTCCATGAACTCTTTGGGATCAATTAATATTAATCTGACATCATGAGCCAGAATCCACTTACCCCAAAAACACTTTATTCCCACACTTTCTAACTCTTTAAAGATTTTTTTTATGTTTCGTGGTGGTTCATCCTCGACAAAATCTCTGAAGTAATTGTTGGGGTTATAAAAACCTATGGTAATATAATTTTTCCCGTAGATTCTTTTCATTTCTTTTGACTTTGAAGTCAAAACAGCGTAAATACCACCAACTTTATTTCCACATTCAAAAGACACTTCAAAGCAAACGTCTGCGAGTTTGATCGGCATAATATTATATCTTGAGATGGAGTAAATAAATTATAATGGTCGATGTAACAATTCTCGGTGATATAAACGTTGATTTGATTACTTCTCCTATCCTGAAGTATCCAGAAAAGGATAGTCAAATCCTCGTTCCATCAATGTATCTCAGTCCTGGTGGTTGTGCTTGTAACACTGCGATAGCTTGTGCAAGGCTTGGGATAAAGACGAGATTAATAGGAAGGCTCACTGATGATGTGTTTTCAGATTATTTAATGAAAATTATAAAAAAAGTCGGTGTAAATCCCAAGATAAGAATATTAAAGAACAAAATGACAGGAATAACTCTTGCAATAACTTTCAAGAACATGAAACGTTCCTTTTTTACTTTTAAAGGAATGAATGAAAAATTGTCATCCAAGGATTTTGATATCAAGGATATAGATGGAAAAATTTTCGTAATTACTGGTTTTAATTTACTAGACAACTTAAGAAAAGATGTTAAGAAATTGTTTGAATATGCAAGAGAGAATGGAATTAAGACTGCTTTAGATCCAAACTGGGATCCAAAAGGATGGACTAAAAAAAGATTAAATGACATTTACAACATTCTCAAATCTACAGACTGGTTCTTTCCTGCTGTGGAAGAAGGAAAAGCTATCGCGAAAACTGACAATGAGAGACTCGTGGTTAAGAAGCTCATTTACATAGGACCTGAGACAATTTGTTTGAAATTGGACGAAAGAGGATGTTTAATGGGGCATGATGATACTGTTCAACTTGTTAACGGTTTCAAGGTGAAATCAATAAACACGACTGGTGCAGGTGATTTTTTCCTCGCTGGTTTCATTAAAGGTTATTTATCCGATTGGTCTATTGAGGATTCTGTAAGGTTTGGAAGTGCTGCTGGTGCATTGTCCACGACTAGATTCGGTCTTGAAAGATATCCAACTTATAGAGAAGTAGTTAGTTTCTTGAAAAATAGAGGCGTTGATGTTGGGTAATGTTGAAAAAATCCAAACGATTCTTGAAACCAGCAAAAAAGTTTTTAAAGAATGTTCTTTGAAAAGTGGTGCGATTGTTGCATCCAACATCCATGATCCAGACTATCCGAAAGATGTAAAGAATTATTATTATGTTTGGCCAAGGGATGCTAGTTTTATTTGTGTTGCATGTGATTTGATTGGATTAAAAAGGATTCCAGAAAAATTCTTCGAGTGGTGTTGGAATGAAGCTGAGAGGTTCAAAGAAAAAGGAATTTTTTACATGAGATACTATCCAGATGGAAGAATGTATGGGAGACAATTCCAACCAGATCAATTGGGTTCATTACTCTGGGCAATAGAACATCACTCAAAATATCATGGTATCATCAAATTAAATTCACTCATCGAAAAAACTGCAGATGGGATTTGTTCTTCTTGGATAGGTAGTTGTTTTAGAAGGTCTTTTGATATCTGGGAAGAAAGAGTTGCTTCCCAAAGAAAGAATGAAAAACATACTTATTCCCTTGCTATGTGTATAAAAGGACTAGAAGTAGCAATGAAATTAATAGGAAAAAAAGAACAATGGTTAAAATCCAAAGAACAAATGGAAAAGGAACTCAAAAAATCTTATGAAAAGAAGTTAGGATATTTTGTTCGAACTTTTAACGGAAGACGAGCTAATGAGACTTTAGATTCCTCGATGCTCGGGTTAGTATGGCCTTCAGAGTTTGTCCAAGCAGATGATAGAAGAATGATATCAACAGTGAACACAATCATCCAAAAAAATTCGATTGATGAAAATGGGATAATTAGATATAAGGGGGATAAATACATCGGTAAATTGAAAAGGGGAAATGCAGGTGCGTGGCCCATACTGAATTTTTGGTTATCGATTTATTTTTCAAATTTGGGAAAAAGGAAAAAGGCATTAAAACATTTTGACTGGGTTATTGAAAGAGTGGAAAAAAAATTACCAGAACAGATAAAAGATAGTAAACCATTTTCTATCATTCCTTTGGCTTGGTCTCATGCGATGTTTGTGATTTCAGGGAGATTTTTGGAATTATTTTAGTTTCTTCTTACCCTGTTCCCAGGTTTCCCATTCAACTTTACAATCCTTACACTTCAGAACATTATAAGCCTTAAAATAACTTGCAAAACCTGTAGATGTATCAGATTTAGCATGGTGAATTCATTAGGTTTATAACCATGTTCGTGACAAACCGCTCTACACAAGCAATGCATATTCCTCTTACTTCTTTTTCACAGAACCAACACTTCATCAAGTCAACTCTTGATAAACTTTCAATGTTTCTTTAGCAATCTTATTCCAATTGAAATCATTCTCTGCTGCTCTCCTTCCATTCTCTCCCATACATTTACCCCTTTCAAGATTAGAAAGAATGTTCTTCACACCCCATGCTATAGAATTAGGATAACCATAAACCTTCAATCCTGTAGTATCATGCCACACTATGTCCCCGGCACCAGTTCCATGTATTGTTATTACAGGTTTCCCAGCGCTCCACGCTTCCAAGACTATTATCCCAAAGGGTTCATTCCTACTGGGAATACATACTACTTCGCACGCTCTTAAAAGATCGATTTTATCGTTATCAGATATGAATCCAGTGAATCTAACAGCATGATTAATTCCAAGTTCATTCGCTCTATGAATAAGATGGTTTTTCATTTCTCCCTCTCCTACAAAAATGAACCTAGCTTGAGGATAATCCTTGAGAACATCTGGTACAGCCTCCAGAAGCAAATCCGGACCTTTCTGATAAGTCATTCTTCCCACGAATAAAATCATTGGATCGAGGGGGCCGATATGGAACCTTTTCTTGACCTCTCCTTGATCTATCCATCCATCAAACTTATTAGCATGAACGCCGTTGTAGATAATCCTCGTCTTTTCTTCAGGAACTCTATGTATCCACTGTGTCTCTTCCTTCATCCTTTTTGTACAGGTTATTACCCTATCAGCGATATAAGTTCCATGCCATTCTAGACCATGTATAGCCTCAGCCGCGCCATTATGGAATTTATTCCCATCTCTACCATATTGGTTTGAATGAAGAGTCCAGACCATTTTCTTTCCCCTCGCTTTTTTAATCTCGTCCAATGCAGGAACAACATGCCAATCATGCCCATGTACTATATCAAAACCACCAGAGTAATTTTCACAATTGAAGAATTGATGTGCCATGGATTTACTCATGTTATGCATTTCTTGGATTAAACTAGAATCAAAACCAAATGGGCATCTATGGTAATGGACACCATCTATCACTTCGTATTCTTTCTGTCCCGGTCCTATCCTGGTGAAGACATGAACTTCATGTCCCATTCTTTGTTGTGCCGCCGCTAGTTCTGTGACTACTTCTGAAATCCCACCTGAACGAATTGAATGGAGAGATTCCCAAGAGAAATGAGCTATTCTAATATTACCACCTTTGTCATATTCACGCTTAAAATTTACTCTTTGGTATAAATAAAGTTTATTGAATTACAGGCTTTTTAATAGCCTCTGTAGGATTTTGTTAATTCTTTCCCATTGCATGAACCAAAAACTAGTATTCCAATAAGTGTAACAACTCGTTTCAGAAATAAGTAGGATACGTTTAGTAGTTTCATATGATTTTGATTTCTTTGGTTTGATTTTATGGAATTTCTTGCTTGCGTCCTCGATTCCACTATTAACTATCTCTCTTCTACTCCCATGTGCCCAATGCTCATGTCCACCTACCCAAGAACCACCAATTTTCTTGAGTTTAATCACTGACGTTATTTTTTTATCATAATACTCTTGTAAAAATTTTGAAACAGTCAATGAAGAAACCCCTTTATCGATTTTTTCTTTAAAGAATGGAATGAAAGTTTTTGGAAAGAATTCATTCATCATCACATTTCCATTCTCACCATCAGAAGCAGGAACAACTAATGCAGGTTTCTTATTACTTTTACTTAATAGATTTGTTGCCTTCAAGCATCTTTGATAAACTAACTCAGCATCGCATCCTGCCTGTTGATCTATGAAATCATGCCTCGCCCTCAAAACAACGATTATATTCTCACTCTTAACAGAAAGAAGGTGTGGTTGACTTGTCATGACTATTCTCTGCTCTTGACTCATTTCCCTTTCTCTTTCAACAGCTTCTATAGGAAGAATTATCCATCCATATCCAAAATCTTTCAAGATTTTTATCAATTTGGCCAGTTTATTCTTTTCACCTGGAATACCCATTTCTGGAAGCCAAAACCCCCTTACACCTTTCAGAGCTTTATTTCCAAAAAATTTTTTGAATACGTTTCTCCACTCTTCGACTTGCCATTTCCAATCTCTTTCTGGAGTAACAGGAAAATAACAGTGAGAATAAGCTGTTCCAGCGAATTCTATGGACGAAGGATATTTTTTCAGGACTTCTTTATAAAATTTAATTATGTCCCCTACTTTCTCCCCGTCAACATCTATTTTTTTCAACTTCTTCGTAATTTCCTTTAAACTCTCCAACAGAATACCAGAAAAGTCAAGCATTATATGTGGTTTGAATCCTTTATTCGTCAGAAGTTTTACATATTTTACAGGGTTCTTATATGCTCTTGCCATTAACTTTGCATTATCAACTGCCCCAGGGTCGTTAGAAAGTAACATCATCTCAAGGTTACTCATCAGTTTATTCCTATACCACACTAATGGTTGATGCATGTGAAGCCAAGGAACATAAACCGTCTTTAGTTTCATACCATCAATTATTTCTTTGTATTCATAAGTCAAAATATGTTATTTATCAATACAAAACCATAAAATTTATTTAAAGGGAAGTTAATAGTGAATAGAAGGTAGGGGGTTATGTCATCTATCAGTCTGTGTTTCGAGGTTCATCAACCTTTAAGGCTTAAACATTTCCCTCGTTCAACTGAGGGCCTCAGAGATGCGTATCTTACCGAGCATTACTTAAACGACGGTTTGAATAAGTTTGTCTTCGAAAGAGCAGCAAAGAAGTGCTATTGGCCTACTACTCAAATACTCTTAGAGCATGTAGATACTTTCAAAAAACAAAAGAGAAAGTTTAAGTTTGCCTTTAACTTTTCTGGTATCTGGATAGAACAATGTGAAAGATGGCACCCCGATTTGTTAGAAATACTGAAACAACTAGCCGAAACAAAAATGGTTGAATTCTTAGGAAGTACATATTATCATTCCTTGGCAAGTTTGTTCTGTTCAAAGGATGAATTCATAGAGCAAGTTAAATTACAGAATCAACTCATGAAAGATTTGCTTGGGGTAAAACCAACAGTTTTCACCAATAGTGAGATGATTTTCAACAATTTAATAGCAAAATCTGTAGAGAACTTGGGGTATAAAGGAATATTCACTGAGGGAGTTGATAGGGTCTTAGAATGGAGGTCATCCAATCATGTTTATGTGCGTGGTCCTGTTAAAGAGAATGACTCGCCCTTAAACGAAAGGATAAGAGTTTTGTTAAGAAATTATAGATTGAGTGATGACATAGGTTATAGGTTTTCATCTAAAAATTGGGATGGGTGGCCGTTAACCGCTGAAAAGTATGCAATATGGCTATCTTCAACACCAGGTCAAGTGATAAATATCTTCATGGACTTCGAAACTTTTGGTGAACATCATCCTGAAAATTCAGGAATATTCTATTTCTTGAACGCTTTACCATGGAAAATTTTTGACTGGAAAAACCTTGATTTTTCAACTCCTTCAGAAATTATTGAGAGACATAAACCTGTTGGTGAAATAGACGTGCATGAATTCAACACTATATCTTGGGCAGATATGGAGAGAGATACTTCGGCTTGGCTCGGCAATTCAATGCAACAAATGGCTTTTGAGGAGTTGAAGAAACTTGAACCCTTAGTTAAACAAAACGGTAATAAACACTTGCTTAGACTATGGCGACTGCTCCAACAGAGTGATCATTTATACTATATGTGCACTAAGTGGTGGGAAGACGGAGATGTTCATAAATACTTCTCCCCCTTCTCGACTCCCCATGATGGTTTCATCAACATGGTTTCTGGTATATCAGAAATAAAAGTGAGGATTGCAAAGGAACTGGGAAAGAATGAAGCAATTAACATGGAAGATATTATCCAAAAACCAATCGAAGTTAAGACTCCAACAAAAATCATAAAGGCAAAGAAAAAGAAGAAAATAAGGAAAAAGAGAAAAATCAAACCCATGATAATAACCCCTCAGAAAGAGATTGAAAAACCAACAGTTGAATCACCTAAACCAAAAACTGGCTTGGAAGCTATTCTAGAAGAAAACGTGATTTATCCGAACATAACTCTAAATTTGGATGAGATACAAAAGACATCCAAGAACTTGGGAAAAAGAGTAAAATAATTATTTTATAATTTTCCTTCACATTCTGCAACGATATATCTGGTTTTATCAACTACATCTGGATTGACAGAAACACTCGTTATTCCCCATTTGATAAGTTTTCTCGTGAGTTCTGGATAAAAACTTGGTGCTTGACCGCATATAGATGAGGTAATTTTATGTTTTTTACAAGTTTTAACAACTTTTTCTATACACCACAAAACAGCAGGATCAAGCTCATAAAACCATCTTTCTCCAAGAGTAGCAGAATCTCTATCCACTCCAAGAACTAGTTGTGTCAAATCATTAGAACCGATGGAAACTCCGTCTATCCCCTCTTTGATGAAATCTTCGATCAAAATAGCAGATGAGGGTACTTCCACCATAATCCATAACTTGAATTTTCTATCCTTAGTCAAGTCAAAAATTTCAATTATTTTTCTAATCTCCTTTAATTCCCAAGTTGTTCTGACAAAGGGTATCATCAACCAAACATTATCAAATCCTTCATCCCTAACTTTTTTTATTGCTCTCAATTCAAGTTCAAACACTTCTGGTTCAGTGATGTAACGTGATGCTCCTCTCCAGCCTATCATAGGATTGGCTTCCTTTTGTTCAAACCTATCTCCTCCTTTCAAACCCGCATATTCATTTGTCTTGAAGTCCAAAGCCCTGTAAACTATAGGTCGGGGATAGAAAGTTTTTGCAACTTTTTTAATTCCTTCTGCAAATTTATTTACCATTTTTTCTGATCCACCTTCTTCTATCAACAACTTAGGATGTTTACCGAGTTCAGCAGCCATAAACTCTGCTCTAAACAAGCCGATACCATCGATTTTCAAATTTTTGTATTTTTCTGCTAGATCAGGCTCGCCCAAATTCATGTAGATTTTTGTCTTTGTTTCAACGAACTTGTATTCCTTCTTCTCCTCAACTTCTATCTTAACCTTTCCAGGATAGATCAAACCTTCACTACCGTTTACCGTTATCACATCACCATCCTTCAATTTTTCAGTCGCTTCCTTAGTTCCGACAACACAAACTACACCCAATTCTCTTGATACAATTGCAGCATGTGAAGTTTGTCCTCCCTCATCTGTAACTATAGCAGTAGCCCTCTTCATTGCAGGGACAAAATCTGGATTAGTCATCTTCGTGACTAGGATATCTCCTTTTTGTATCTTATCCAAGTCAGAAGAATCGTCAACTATATTAACAACACCGGAAGCAACACCAGGACAAGCGGATAAACCCTTTAAAATCGGTTCAATCCCGATCTTACCTCTTGTTCTAAGGATACCTTCCTCATACAAAACAGTTACAGGTCTTGTTTGAACTAGAAAAACTTCTCCTCCTTCTGTAACCCACTCAAAATCTTGTGGCATGTTATAATGTTTACCTAGTTTTATTGACAACTCGTATAATTGTTTGAGTTCATCATCAGTCAAACATTCGATGACTTGTTTATCGTGTGGGACATCTACTTCTTTTAAACCACCCTTACTCTTATCTAGAATTCTCATCTGAGTCTTTCTGTTGATATCTCTTTGGATAACTTCACCAGTTTCTTTGTCTATTATATAAGTATCAGGAGTGACAGACCCAGAAACAACAGATTCACCTTGTCCCCAAGATGCTTCAATCAATATCTTATTTTTTTCACCAGTCGATGGATGTATCGTAAAACCAACACCAGCTTTCTCAGAATCCACTTGTTTCTGTACCGGAACTGCAATCAACACTTTATGATGTTCAAATCCTTTACTCTCCCTATAGAAAGTGGCTCTTGCAGTAAATAAGGATGCCCAACACTTCTTAACGGCTTCGACAACTTCCTCTTTACCAACAACATTCATTACAGTTAACTGTTGACCAGCGAAACTGGCCTCAGGTAAATCCTCTGCAGTCGCTGAACTTCTAACGACTACACTTTCATTTTTTTTATCGAATTTCTTAGAAAGTTTTTTGTAAGCTTCTATTATTTCTTCTATTATTTCTTTTGGTATTTTGGTTTGTAATATCATTTCTCTGATTTTTTTTGTGTTATTTTGTAATTGTAAGGAATTGTTAACATCCGTATTCTTCAAAACATCAAAAATAGCGACATTTAGTTGATTCTTCTCCAGAAAATACTGGAAGGCCTGAGCAGTTACTACAAAAGCATCAGGCACAGGTAACCCTATATTATACATTTCTGCTAGGTTCGCTCCTTTACCGCCTGCTGAAGCCACATCTTTCCTCGACAGTTCACGTAGCCACTTTATGAACTTCATAATTATTCTCTCGTCTATTGGAACTTAATTAGTATTTCTAAATTTATCGAGAGCGGATTATAAAGATTTCCATTTATCTTTCAATTTCTTTCTAATCTTCGGCATGCTCGTGTATTCCATATCAGTCTCAGGAAGTCTGTGTGGTTGGAATGGACCATGCATTCTCATATAGTCTGCTATCTCGTTTGCTTTCTCTCTCGCTCTATCGAATGACACATCCTTGAACAAATCAACCGGGCCAATCAAATTACCGTTTTGGATAATAAATCCTAAAGCAACTACTCTTGGAGGACCATCAAACCTTGTTGGTATAGCATCTTCAAGACCAACTGGCATGAAAGGTCCTGTATGACTTCCTCTGTTCCAACCCTCAACTAAGTATGGAAATGCATAAGGATCAGTTATCTCTCCGACATCGGGCAAATCATGCTGTGATCTCACTATACAAACTGGATCGTCCTTTCCAATATACTTCCCAGCTATCAAAGATAATCTCGTTGTACTCGTTGCAACACAAATCAAATCATCATGATTCCTAGTAATACTTTTTATTACATACCTACCTGGGGTTCCGATGAATGCTAGTAACTCATACATCTCATCTGGACACTTGAACTTTATCGATTTGTTTTCATTAACATCCTGAACCTCAAAGGTAAAGCCTTCATTCATTACGGGAGATATTACTAGTCCAGGATCTGTGAATGGATCTGCGAAAGTCTTAAAGAGAGGAATATTCCATGCACCTGGATCTGTCTTATCGGCAGCAAAAATAACTACAGGTTCACTCGGTCTTTCTTCAAAACTCATTTCTGCAACTCCAGGACCCATTCCTTTGACATTACCAGAGAATGTTGTCTTTAGTATGTCTTGACCAGCACCGTATAATTTAAGTTCTTTCGCTTTTTTCGTACACAAATCGAAGATGTTCCATGCGATTCCATGAATTTTTGAATCTTCTACTGGTTTTTTATGGGACATCAAAAGCTCTAAGTCATCGCCACAATTAAACACAAAATAATCGATTATTTCCTTCTTCTTTTTTGCCTCTTTCAATTCTCGATTTGCTATCTTTATCAATTCAGGATGAACCTTGTTATGACCGACATAACTTCCTATATCCGCTTTAATCAAACTCAAAGTTATCTTCATTTCAGCACCCCCATTAAGAATTACTTTTCTTAAAATAAGTATTACTAAATCTTATAGTTTACTGTTTCATGAGTGCTTCTATACCTGGCATCCTTCCTCCAGAGAGATAAGTAATTAACGCACCACCACCAAGACTCACATGTGAAAATTTGTTTTTATTTATCTTGAATTTGCTTAATGCTGAGAGAGTATGACCACCACCAACCAACGAAAACCCTCTAGAGTTGGCTATTGCCTCCAAACTTATTCTTGTTCCTAAGTCAAATCCATTCTTTTCATATACACCAGTCGGTCCTTTCATCGCTATACTCTTCGATTCGTTTATAATACCAGCATATCTCACACATGTTTTGATACCGATATCCAGAATCTGTGAGTTAATTGGTAACTCTTCGATCGTAAATTCCTTCCTCTTTCTGTTCATTTCAATTGCCACATCCAAGGGTATCTCTATTTTTTTCTTGTGCCTTTCCCATAGTTTTTTAACTTGAGGAATATAATTCAGATAACCCTTCTTCTTTAGGAAATTCATATTAACTCTTCCAAGCTTGTATCCATTCGCGATCAAGAAAAGCTCTGCTATTACTCCAGAGACCAAGACTTTCTCTAAAGTTCTTTTTTTCAGCATGTTCTGCATTACATTCAACGGTTCATCTGGTTTCGCTCCACCTAAGACAAAAGTATCGTGTTTAGAGATTTTCATTCTTGTAATGATTTTTTTTATTGATTTAATTTCTTTCTCCATAGTACGACCAGCGACCGAAGGTAGAACCTTTGTGAAACCGACTATAGAGGCATGTGACCTATGCGCAGCAGAAAATGCATCGTTGACGAAGACATTAGCCAATGGAGACAAGGTTTGAACTAGTTGACTCTTTGAATGTTCTTTAGGGGATTCTTTCTTTCTTTCTTTAGGAAAGAATCTTACATTATCCAAAAGAATAATTTCTCTTGACTTTAATGATTTGATTTTATTTACAGCTTTCTTTCCTATTATATCATTGACGTAACCAACTTTCCTTCCAACATATTTTGTCAACAATTGAGAATGTTGTTTCAAAGTTAAGAAGTCAGGATCTCCTTTTCTCCCCTGATGTGCCAGTATTACTACCTTGGCTCTTTTTTTGGATAATTCTTTTATCGTCTTGGCACTTTCTATTAATCTGTCAGAAATTTCTATCTTCTTTGTTTTTTCATTGTAAGGAGAATTTATATCGATCCTTAATATCACAGTTTTGTTTTTGAAATTAAAGTCATCTAAAGTCAAAAAATCTTTTCTCATCTTTTCACTTTACAATGTATTTCATCAAGTCAACTAACCTACAAGAATATCCCCATTCATTATCATACCAACCAAGAATATTTACTAAATTACTTTTCTCACCCAACACCATAGTACTTAAACCATCAATCACACACGAATAGGGATTACCTATTATATCTACTGAAACTATGGGATCTTCTGTATATTGTAGTACATTCTTTAACTTTCCTTCAGCTGCATTTTTAAAGGATGCATTGACCTCTTCTTTGGTAACTTCCTTTTTTAACTCAACTACTAAATCTACGATAGATCCGTCTGGTACTGGTACTCTCAGAGCTCTTCCATCTAGCTTACCTTTAAGTTCAGGAATGACTTCACCTATAACTGTTGCTGCGCCTGTGGTTGTCGGTATTATCGATAGACTTGCTGCTCTCCCCCTTCTTAATTTTTTGTGTGCTAAATCTAATGTCCTCTGGTCGTTTGTGTAGGCATGACATGTTGTCATAAAGCCTCTTTTTAAACTGAATCGTTCTCCCAAAACCTTTACCATCGGAGCCAGGCAATTAGTTGTACAGGAAGCCATGGATATTATGTTATGTTTTTCTGGGTTATACATCTTATCGTTAACTCCAAGTACAATTGTTGCATCTGGATTTTTTGCAGGAGCAGAGATTACTACTTTTTTTGCTCCAGCTTTCAAATGTTTTGATGCACCTTCTCTATCTCCAAACCTACCAGTAGATTCTAGGACTATTTCTACATTTAAATCCTTCCAAGGCAGATTTTCTGGATCAACTTCAGAAAGAACTTTAATATCCTTTCCGTTAACATTAATTGCTTTCTCCTTTGCTTCAACTTCTGCATCTAGGATACCATGTACAGAGTCATACTTCAAAAGATAAGCTAAGGTCTTAGCATCTGTCAGGTCATTAATAGCAACAATTTCAAATTTTTCATTAAATTCTTTATCTTTTAGAGCGGAACGAAAGAACAATCGACCTATCCTCCCGAAACCATTTATACCAACTTTTATAACCACGCTATTACCTCCTATTCATGAATATAATTTAATTTAACAAAGAATGGTAATAAAACTTATTACCAAGAATTTACTGGATTGTGAGACCACCATCTGTTACTATACATTGACCTGTTATGTAACTGGATTCTTCGGATGCCAAGAAGACAACTAGATTTGCTATATCCCTTGGCTGACCCATTCTTTTAAGAGGAATCATTTGAATAAATTGATTTAAAGTCTCCTCTCCTAATACCTTACTCCCAGGTGTTTCAATTATACCAGGTGCTATCGCATTTACTCGTATTTTATGTTGAGCCAATTCTAATGCTGCAGATCTAGTGAATCCCATTACTCCAGCTTTAGAAGATGAATAATGAACTAGATTGAGATATCCTATCACTGCACCGGCTATCGAAGCTATGTTGATTATATTTCCACTCTTTTTCTCAATCATCGAAGTCAATACTGCTTTAGTACAATTGAAGATACCTTTAAGATTTATATCCAAGACTTTATCCCAATCCTTTTCTTCCATTTCAGTTAATGGCTTGAATGGATAGATACCGGCATTGTTGACTAGTATGTCTATTTTTCCAAATTTATCTAAAGTCTGTTTAGCCATGTTTTTTACATCTTCAGAACTGGAAACATCTGCCTTAATTGCTAACGCCTTCGAACCCAGACCTTCGATTTCTTTAGCCACATCATTAATTTTTTCTGTTATATCTGATACAACAACATTCGCTCCCTCTTTAGCAAGAGCCAATGCAATTCCCTTACCAATTCCTTGACCAGAACCAGTTACGATAGCCACTTTATTCTTTAACTTCATCCAAACACCCCCTATTATTATTTATCCTATAATTTTTACTTTTCGAGTATCTTTCTGGCATCTTCTTCACTTATAACATCAGTGACAATACCAGAAATAACTAAGACATAATCACCAACTTTTGGTTTCGTTATTCCTAGTTTTACCTTTCTTTTTTCTTTACCAAAAACTACTCTCGCATGTTTATTTTTTATACTCAAGATCTTTCCTGTTATCGCCAAGCACATTTTATCAACTTTTTATTATAATGATTTACAAATCTCTTATAATATTTTTATCTCAGTCTTTAATGGATGATTAATGATTTTCCTGTCATCTTTTTTGGTTTTTTTATGTTCATTAAATCCAATATTGTTGGTGCAACGTTTTTCAATCCACCTTTCACAAGTCTGATTTTTTTCAGCCTTTCATCATTTGATACAATTATAAAATTTACAGGGTTTGTCGAATGTGCAGGTTTTGGTCTCCCATCTGGATACAGTTTATCTTCTGCACTCCCGTGGTCTGCTGTTATTATTGAGATATAATCATTTTCCATACAAGCCCTTACGACTTTACCCATACAATCATCTACAACTTCCACGCATTTTATTATAGCTTTTTTGACAGCCGAATGTCCAACAAGATCACAATTGGCAAAATTCATGAGGATAAAATCATATTTCTTATTGGATATTTGTCTTACCGCTTCTTTAGCAATTTTATATGCTGACATTTCAGGTTTTAAATCATAAGATGGAACTTTGGGAGACGGTATCATTACCCTGTCCTCACCTTTATTCGGGGTTTCTATTTGAGAATTGAAAAAATAAGTTACATGTGCATATTTTTCTGTCTCTGCGAGCCTCAGTTGTTTCAACTTATTTTTTGCTAGTATTTCACCAAGGTTGTCTTTTACCATTTCCTCTTCAAAAGCAAATGGACAATTGAATTCTTTATCGTATTCTGTCATTGTTGTGAACAATACATTGGGCCAGAATTTCCTTTTGAATTTTTTGAATTTTTTTGAAATGAAAGTCTCTGTGAGTTGCCGAGGCCTATCAGTCCTGAAATTGAAAAATATCACAGAATCCTTATCCTTTATGGTTGTCAGGGCACCCCCGTTTTTATCAACTATTACTGTGGGCTGAATATAATAATCAGTTTTATCTCCTCTTTCATAAGCCTTTTCTATGGCATCCTTTGCACTTTTTGCTTCAAACCCTTTTCCAAAAACAAGCATATCGTATGCTTTCTTTGTCCTATTCCAGTTTTTGTCTCTATCCATCGAATAATATCTTCCGACAACTGTTCCAATTTTTCCAATACCTATTTTTTTCTCAGCCCTTTCTATAATTTTTACATATTTTTTAGCAGATTTTTCAGGTACATCCCTTCCATCGCAAAAGAAATGTATGAAAACATTTTTTAGTTTTTGATTCTTTGCCATTTTCAATAGGGCTATTAAATGATCTATGTGTGCATGAACACCTTCATCCGAGCATAACCCCATGAGATGTAGAGATGTGTTATGTTTTTTTGCGAATTTCATTGCATTTAAAAGAGGTTTATTTTTAAAGAAGTTTTTATTTCTTATCTTCCTGTTTATTTTCTCGTACATCTGCCAGACGATTCTTCCAGCACCCAAATGTAAATGACCAACTTCTGAGTTCCCCTGTGTTTTCTTTGGAAGTCCGACAGAATTGCCAGATGCTTTGAGACTTGTATGCGGATATCTCTTTAAAAGATTGTTAGAGTTTGGAGTTTTTGCTTGTGATACATAATTTCCAGGTCCAGGTTTAGCAATACCCCAGCCGTCTGTTATGATTAGAGAAATTCGTCTAGGCATATAATATAATTTCATCATATATTATTATATGAAAAATACAATCTTTTGTTTTGCAACTGTGGTCGAATGACTAAGATAAAGAAAATAAGAGCGAGAGAAATTCTAGATTCAAGGGGTAATCCAACTGTAGAGGTTGATGTCCTAACAAAAAAAGGATTTTCAAGAGCATCAGTTCCATCTGGTGCCAGCACGGGCATTCATGAAGCTTTGGATTTGAGGGATGGTGAGAAACGTTATCTCGGGAAGGGAGTGCTAAAGGCTGTTAACAATGTTAACAAAATTGTAGCAAAAGAACTGATTGGTCATGACTGCACAAAACAGAGAGATATCGACAATCTCATGATAGAGTTGGATGGAACTCCCAACAAATCTCGATTGGGGGCGAATGCTATAGTTGGTGTTAGCATGGCAGTTTGCAAGGCAGGGGCACTAGAACTAGAATTACCACTCTATAAATATATCGGTAAACTTGTCAAGTCTGACTTGACTTTACCTATACCTCAAATGAACGTGATAAACGGTGGAAAACATGCCGGGATAGACAATGATTTTCAAGAGCATATGGTTATGCCAATAAGAACGAAATCATTCCATGATGCGATGAGGATGTGTTCTGAGACTTATCACACGTTAAAAAAATTATTGAAGGAAAAGTTTGGGCATATGGCGATACAGGTTGGAGACGAGGGAGGTTTTGTTCCTCCTTTAAAGAGAATTAATGAGAGATTTGAGTTCATACTCAAAGCAATAGAAGAACTTGGTTATGAGAAAGAATTCGCTCTTGCAACGGATGCTGCTGCCTCCGAATTCTACCAAAATGGAAATTATAAGATATTAGAAAAAGAATACTCTTCTCTTGAATTGATAGATTTTTACTCTGAGTTGTGTGATACTTTTCCTTTACTTTCTATTGAAGATGGTTTGGCTGAAGACGATTGGGAAGGATGGTCACGGTTAACTTCCAAAACAGGAAAGAAAATCCAGATAGTTGGAGATGATCTTTTGGTTACCAACATAAACAGAGTCAAGAAAGCGATTGAACTAAAGGCATGCAATGCTTTGCTGATAAAAGTTAATCAAGTTGGCACTATTTCAGAGACGATGGATGCTTTCAAGCTTGCCAAGAAGAGTGGGTGGAGGAACATAGTTTCTCATAGGTCAGGATCAACAGAAGAAACTTTCTTTGCAGATTTGGCTGTGGGACTTAGTGCAGACCAGATTAAATATGGCTCACCTGCTAGAACTGATAGGAATGTTACTTACAATCAATTATTAAGAATAGAAGAAGATTTAGGCAGGAAAGCAAAATATTCAAAATTAGGTGGATGATGTTGGGATTGTTCGGTCCTTATGTTTACAAGAACAAAAAAGGGGAAAAATGGTATCTTCATGAATGGACTGGACCTAGTGGAAAAAAATTACTTCATTTCACAAAAAATCCCGAAGGTGCCATAGATTTGCCCCCAGAGTATGAAATTGTAGAAAACTCGAAAACAGGACTTCCAACTATAAAAAAGAGGCGTTAAAAATGATTCAGACAGCTATTACATATTTTAAGCAAATGATTCAGGCAACTATAACATTTTTTTGGCAAATTTTACTAGAATACAGTTCTAATGGACTCACGAGAGGCTTTCCGGGGGGTTGAAATGAAGCTTTGGGATTACGATAAGTTTTGGGTGATATGGTGCAGTTGTGTAGATAAACCAAGAACGATAAAAGAGATACAAAGGATCTGGGATTACAAAGGAAATGCTCTATACCAGAAAGGAATGAGAAAACCGATATCACAAGAAATGTTGGATGAAGGATTTATCGAAGATAAAGGTATGATAAAACAAAGAGGAGTGTCAGGAAAATTAATTTATGCAAAGTTGGACTGGGTCCCGAAGTTCCTATATGAGTTTTTTCTTAGTTTGAAGGTAAGGTACAACAATGCTTTGCCATCGCAACTATTTGATTGCGTCGTAGATAAAAAAAGGTTTGTTAGATTCTTGGATAATAATAGAGCAACTTTCTTTTTCCCCGATAGATTAAAAGTTCTATTTGGTGACAAGGAAACCTTAAAGAACCATTACGAAATGTGCGTGGTAGCTCCTATTCTGGTCATGTTAAACCTTCTGATGCTTCGCCTCCTAGAAAAACAACTCAAACTCAAGAAAGAGATGCTTTTTATCGTTACACAGTCCATGGTTTTCAATCCTGCAGTAAAAGTGAATTTCTTCGATTATTCAAGGCTTGTCATGAAGGATTTAAAGATGAAGAGTATTCCAGGAGGAACATTTAATGAGAAAAAGATTTTTGTTCTTTGGATGAAATCTGCACAGAAGATATACTCCGATTTAGTGGTTTGAATTATCTTCGGAGTTTATAGTATTTTTTTCTATTTCTTGTTTCTGATATCACTTTTTTTTCTCTTTCCAGTTCTTTCAGATACTCGCTGCATCTAGTTCTTGACAAATGTATAATCTTACTGAGTTGTCCTGATGTTAATTTATCATATTTTTTGAGAATGAGTTTTATCGCTTCCTTGGTTTTAATTTTAAGGGGGAGCATTCTCTTCTTTTCTAACACTTGTACATATTTTCTGTTTAATTCCTTGAGTAACGATTGATTTTCTTTTATTTTTTGATCCAATTCTTTCATTCTTTCGAGAATTTTAAAAATCTGGACGTACTGGACTCCTAACTGCTTAGAGATATTTTCATTGGCTTCCCTGTTTTTATTCTTTCTGAACAACCTTACCATCAATTAATATTTTAATTGTCGATTTAAAACATTAACTTTTTCGACAGACGAATTAAAGAAAACACGATTTTCATACAAATTCGACGTCCGAATAAAATACCCACTCACTGTTATTATGAGTCGATAAAATAGGTTTCTTTAACGCAAAACCCTTATGAAGAGAATTAATTACTGATTTACCTTCATTAAAGCCATTTTCGACAATAATCGATTTCAATTTTTTTCCTTTATATAATTCGACAATATTGTATTACATTAATATTAAACATTATTGTAATACAACGTTGTATATGTGTTTGAAAGATGAGATCTAATAGAGATCCTAAAGAAACTATAATACATATTCTAAGAGAGCACCCAGAAGGACTGACTTTTACATCTTTAGCAAGGCATACAGGGTTACATAGACATACTACAACTAAGTACGCATACGAACTCATGGGAGCAGGAATAATATCTCAAAGAAACATTGGGATGGCAAAACTCTGTTATCTCAAGGAAATTTATACCAAAAAGACTAGAAAGATCGGGAAGAAGTCGGAGACCGGTCAAACCCAAGTTTTGGCAGTTTTCTTGTTTCTACTTTTAGTCCCATCGATAATAATAGCCCAAAACATTACCAATTCCAGTCAATTAAACGAGGTACAACCAATCCTAGGGGAATTTGGTGATATTCTAAATGGGTCCACAACCACCTTCCCAGAAACTACAACTACCGCTACGACAATAAGTTCGACTACCACATTCCCAGAAACAACCATCACAACTATTCTCTTGAATGAAACAACATCTACAACTATCCAAATAAACGGGACATCTACTACGAGTACAGCAACTACTACTCTTACAGAAACTACAACCACAACTCTACTGAATGATACAACAACTACAGTAACAACTACGACACTTCCCGAAACAACCACGACTCTTACAGAGACTACAACTACTGTACCTGAAACAACTACAACCACTATTCTGAATGTTTCTACAACCACAACAACTTTTCTACCCCTTCCCCAAGAAGCCAATATCACAGAGAATATAACAGAATTGATAGTTGAACCAGAAATAAAGATCGATGAGATTCAAGCTTCTGATGTCGTTAACATATCAGAATCCTTTTATGTGGAAGCTGTGGTGAAATCTTATTTTGCACCTTCAAATATCAGTGTTGATTTAATTCTACCATCCCAATTTATATCGAATGAATTATCTTATCAATTTGAACTGGATGAGAACGAATCTAAGACTTTAACTTGGGATGTTATATCGAATGAATGTGGAAATTACACTTTAACAATCATTGCCTCGACTTCTCTCTCAAGTGACAGTAAAAACTTCGATTTAGAAGTACTTTGCCCTGAAAATATCACTAACATAACGACAACCGAACTGAGCGTAATGCAAGAAAAAGCTGAGATAGGTAAACCCGTTTTATGGAAGAAATTAGTGAAAATAAATAATCCGACAGATGTCAATGTATCAAACATAGAAGCCAATATCAAATTACCTGTTAGTGCTAAAGTTAAAAGTGTAAAAGACATCACCAATAAAAAATCTTTATCATCTCTGAGTGTGGTAGAAAATACAGAATTAGTTGAAAGGGAAGTGAAATGGGAAATTTTTTCTATAAATTCAAATTCAGAGATATTGTATGAAATAGAATATGAAACTCCTGCGCCTGAAAAGGAGGAAAAAGAAATTGAAGTTTCAGAATTACCCGAAGGTTTGATATACAAGAAATTAGTGCACATTTATCATGACAATGATGATGTTCATTATCATAATATTACAGTTACTGTAAAATATCCTGAATCTATGAACGGATGGATACACCTAGTTTTGTATGATACTTCGATGGGCGATTACGTAAAAGTTGCAGATGTTACTAAAGATCCTTCACATAATGTTACATTTTTAGATTCTGATGGTAACGGTGTGAATGACACAATACTTTTCACAGTACCGATGTTATCAGCAGAAGATTATGGTCTTGAAGGTTATACATGTGAAGAATTCACAGATAATGTGGTATATACAGCTTCCAAACAGACGAAAGTATTTTTTTGGACTCCCGATGAATCTTGTCCTGGTCAAATGGACTGTCAGATAGTTAACCTCACGGTAGAGAGAAGATATGTTGATTTGGGTCCTACCGGTGAAAGTGGAGTGTATTTTGATAATCCAATAACAGGCGATAATTACTATTCAACTTATAGTTCTGATCCAGACGCAAGCTCAAAATATGATGCAGACTTAGAAATGGTTCCTCCTGATTGGGCATGTGATGAAGTAGATCCTGGACCGCCTCCAGTTGATTATGTAGGGAGTACTTGTAATGTATCTACTTTAGGTTTCAATAGCACACCTATAAATATTACTCTCGTGGCGGGAAATAAAGTTGTTTTAGATGTTTTCAAAATAAAATATATATGGTGTGGTCAACAGGCAGAACCACAACTAACTAACGCTTCAGTATTTCCTACACTAGCTGGTTGGGGAGAAAAATTCAATTTCACAGTGTTAATATTAGACCCACAAGGCGACGATGTAAAAGTTAAGGTTTATCATAATAAGTCACTTCTAGGAAAATTTGGTTTTATAGGTAATAATACAGTTGAGAGT